>ENA-OPAP01000491-OPAP01000491.1-human-gut-metagenome-genome-assembly--contig:-NODE-491-length-24975-cov-10.525321_pt1 | contig 24975 bp, 19 predicted proteins | sample MGYA00241059_ERZ501434 | MGnify/ENA primary metagenome ERZ501434 (study PRJEB25962, sample SAMEA1967055) | human gut metagenome | biome: human gut; feature: human-associated habitat; material: faeces...
GCGGGAGCCGATGGAGCGGCTCGCGCTCGAACTGACCAAACGGTTGAGCTGATGCGGCGGGTTCCGCTGGCGGAGAGGGGTTCTGCCGCTTCGGCCCATTAACGATTACGATATCATGGCGATAAAACGCAGCGACATAGAGATAATGGCCCCGGTCGGTTCCTACGAATCGCTCATGGCGGCCGTGGCGGCCGGTGCCGATTCCGTCTATTTCGGCGTGGGACAGTTGAACATGCGTTCCCGGTCGGCGGCCAATTTTACCCTCGACGACCTCGCGCGCATCGTGGCGACAGCCCGGCAGTACGGTGTCAAGACCTATCTGACAGTCAATACGATTATCTATGATAAGGATATTCCTTTGATGCGTACGATCGTTGACGCGGCTAAAGCGGCAGGAATATCAGCGGTGATCGCTGCCGATGTAGCGGTAATGAACTATGCCCGTCAGATCGGTCAGGAAGTACACCTGTCTACTCAATTGAACATATCGAATGCGGAAGCCTTGAAATTCTACGCCCAGTTTGCCGATGTCGTAGTGCTGGCCCGTGAGTTGAATCTGGAACAGGTGGCCGAGATTTATCGTCAGATTCGGGAAGAGAATATCTGCGGTCCGAGCGGAGAGCAGATTCGTATTGAAATGTTCTGTCACGGTGCCTTGTGCATGGCAGTCTCCGGTAAGTGCTATTTGTCTCTGCACGAAATGAATCACTCGGCCAATCGGGGTGCCTGTATGCAGGTATGCCGCCGTTCTTATACGGTTCGCGATAAGGAGACGGATGTGGAACTGGATATCGACAATGAATATATCATGTCACCGAAAGACTTGAAGACCATTCATTTTATGAATAAGATGATGGATGCGGGTGTGCGTGTATTCAAGATTGAGGGACGTGCCCGCGGTCCTGAGTATGTGCGTACGGTGGTGGAATGTTATAAAGAAGCGATAAAGGCCTATCTGGATGATACGTTTACAGACGAAAAGATTGCCGCTTGGGATGAACGTCTGAAGGCAGTCTTTAACCGTGGCTTTTGGGATGGCTACTATCTGGGACAACGCTTGGGCGAATGGACACGGAATTATGGTTCGGCCGCTACGGAACGTAAAATCTATGTGGGCAAAGGTATCAAATACTTCTCCAATATCGGTGTCTCTGAGTTCTTGGTAGAAGCTGCCGAAGTCAGTGTAGGTGACAAGCTGCTGATAACGGGACCTACCACCGGCGCAGTCTTTATGACACTGGACGAAGCGCGTGTCGATCTGAAGCCGGTAGAGACGGTAAAGAAAGGTCAGCGTTTCTCAATGAAATCAGAGAAGATACGTCCCAGCGACAAATTATATAAATTGGTATCTACCGAAGAATTGAAGAAATTCAAGGGACTTGATGTAGAACAGAAAAGAGGATAAACGATGAGCCAGTATATCTACGAATTGGAGATGAAGGTGCGTGATTACGAATGTGACCTTCAGGGGATTGTCAACAATGCCAATTATCAGCATTATCTGGAGCATACCCGCCACGAGTTTCTGACCTCGGTAGGTGTTAGCTTTGCGGCGTTGCATGAACAGGGAGTCGATCCGGTAGTGGCACGTATCAATATGGCTTTCAAGACTCCGTTGAAGAGTGGGGATGAGTTTGTCTCCAAACTGTATATGAAGAAAGAAGGCATCAAATACGTATTCTATCAGGATATCTTCCGCAAAAGCGATCAGAAAGTAGTAGTGAAATCCACTGTTGAGACGGTATGTGTGGTAAACGGACGTTTAAGTAACAGCGAATTGTTCGACAATGTCTTTGCCCCATACCTGAAATGACCAATAACGAACAAGAACAAATATATAGCATCGCTCTGACAATGGTGCCCGGTATCGGGCACATTGGAGCGAAACGTCTGGTAGAGGGCATGAAGAGTGCCACCGATGTGTTCCGCTTCCGGAAAGAACTGGCGCAGCGATTATCCGGAGTACATGAACGGGTGTCGGGTGCACTGGACTGTCCGTCAATTATTGTCCGTGCTGAACAGGAACTTGTATTCCTGCAAAAGAATCATATCCAGTGCCTGACTTTTCATGATGAGGCGTATCCTTCCCGCTTGCGGGAGTGTGAAGACGCTCCTGTTGTACTGTTCTATAAGGGAAATGCCGATTTGAACGCTCTCCATATCATTAATATGGTGGGCACCCGCCACGCTACTGATTACGGTACGCAACTCTGTACTACTTTCCTCCGTGACTTAAAAACTTTGTGTCCTGACGTATTAGTTGTCAGTGGTCTTGCTTACGGCATTGATATCAATGCCCACCGGAGTGCATTGGACAATGACTTGCCTACAGTCGGCGTGTTAGCTCACGGACTGGACCGTATTTACCCTTCTCTTCATCGTAAGACAGCCGTTGAAATGCTTGATAAAGGCGGATTGCTGACAGAATTTCCTGTCGGTACAACACCGGATAAACACAATTTTATCAGCCGTAACCGTATTGTGGCCGGTATGTGTGATGCTACGATTGTGGTAGAATCGGCTGCCAAAGGCGGCTCTCTGATCACAGCCGAGCTTGCGGAAAGCTATCACCGCGACTGTTTCGCCTTCCCCGGTCGTGCGACCGACGAATATTCAAAAGGATGTAACCAACTGATCCGTGACAGTAAAGCATCCCTCCTGTTGTCGGCCGAAGACTTGGTGGAGGCGATGGGATGGACGTTGGATTCACACCCGGTAAAGGCAGAGAATGTACAGCGCAGCCTGTTTCTGGAACTGACAGAAGAGGAGCAAAAGGTAGTCCATACGTTGGAAAAACAAGGAAACTTACAGATTAATACCTTAGTGGTAGAGACAGATATTCCCGTACATAAAATGAGTGCAATTCTCTTTGAACTGGAAATGAAGGGAGTCGTACGGGTATTGGCAGGAGGAATTTATCAATTACTATAAATCTAATAACCAACCTAAAACAATTTAAAATGAAACGACATTTTTGGGCATTCATGGCAGCAGCATGCCTGTTATCCGTTCAGAACACACATGGACAACAAATGGTTCCTGCACAGAAAATCTCCGCAGCACCCGTTGCAGGTGCACAAATGACTCTTGCGCAATCCGATGGAATTGCTTTTCGTGTACTTTCTTTCCCGGAGGCGTTAAAAAGAGCTGAGGTGGAAGACAAACTGCTTTTTGTCGATTGCTTCACGACTTGGTGCGGTCCTTGCAAGAAGTTATCCAAGGTCGTTTTTAAAGATTCCCTGGTTGCCGATTATTTTAACCGTCATTTTGTGAATCTGAAGATGGATATGGAGAAAGGTGAAGGAGTGGAACTCAGAAAGAAATATGGGGTACACGCGTATCCTACCCTTCTTTTCATTAATTCAAGCGGTGAGGTCGTATATCGGCTGGTGGGTGCTGAGGATGCTCCTGAATTGCTGAAGAAAGTGAAACTGGGTGTAGAGTCCGGTGGACTTTCGGGACTTAAGAAACGTTATGAAGCTGGTGACCGTGACTTGGCTTTTATCTGCGGATATATCAATGCGCTTTCTGCTGCCAACCGTGAGCAGGAGGCAGGAAAGGTGGCAGCTGATTTCTTGCAGGGAAGTGAACAGAAAATGCTGGAAGATGAAGATTACTTTTTGGTATTCTATTACTATGTGCATGATGTCAACTCTTCCGCATTTCAGTATGCGGTAAACCATCAGAAAGAAATTGCTGACAAATTTCCCCGTCAAGCCGCTTCTCTCGACCGCAGACTGCTCGAAGACTGGATAGCCGGTTCGTATGCTTATCTGACAGTGGACGAGTCCGGTCACTGTACGTTTGACGAACAGGGGCTGGATGCCTACGTGGCACAGATGAAACAGATGAATGTGGCGGAAGCTGACATGATAGGCGAGAGTCTGTGCCTCAGCAGAGACGGTATAATGAAGCAATGGGATTCATTTGTGAAACGTGGCGATAAGATACTTGCCTCACACACCATTTTGGGTGACGAAGGGCATTTATTGCAATGGGTGAACTGGCTCAATAAGGAGTGTGCAGATATGTCATTGCGTGAGAAAGCTGCTCAGTGGTGTGATAAAGCCTGCGAAGAATTGATAAAGAAGAATGAGGAGATCAAAAAGAACTTGCCTCCCGGAGCTATTCCGGCCATTTCCATGGTAGATCATAAAGGACAGTTGCTGCAAGTGGCAGAGAAGCTGAGAAAACCGATGCAACAAAGCTGACCCTGTAGGGATTCATGAATAAGAGGATGTGCCAAAACTCCCCTTTTAACGAAATCATCCTCGCTACAACTATCTGTGGCGAGGATGGATTTTTAATTAATATTCCCGTATTTCATTCTTATAGATTTTTATTTCTACCAGCTTTTTGGCGTTTACATCCGAAACCCAAAGAGTGTTTTGGTCCACCAGCAGCTTCTCGGGTTTCTTGAAAGTATATCCTTTGACAGACTTAAAACTGTTTTCCCAGTTCCTTTTGGTTCGGTCATAGATAAATAGAGACCCGTTTTGGGCAGATAGAATCATTCGGTTTTCATGCAACGCGATGCCGCAGGGATTGAAGCTCAGAGGGAGCGTTTTTTCTGTGTCAATCAGTATCTTCTGATCTCCTTTCTCTATCAGTGTGGTGTCGATGGCTTGAATTTTCTGATTGCCATATTGCCCGAAATCAGCAAGATAAACGATACCGGTGGAATCCTGCACCATCTGATGAGAATGGAAACCGTTATTCACATCCATTCCATCTCCTTTACTGCGGCAATAGAAAGGAACTTTCTGATAATTCTCCAAAGTTACGTCAGCTTCCCGGTAGACTAACAGATTCTTTTTGGTACGAATCATGATATTTCCGTCCGGTGTGATAGCCATAGCGTGAGAGTGTACCATCTGATTGATTCCGTCTCCCCAGTTACCTGTGCCGATGCGTGTGATAAACTCCAGCGTCCGTACATCGAATACATCTATTCGGGAACTTATGTTTGCAAGGTACAGCCGGTTACCGGATATTCCGATCGCTTCAATCTTATCCGGAAACTTCTGTTCTGCCTCTTTATATTGCCAGCTTTTGAGCGAAGCCAGATGTCGGTTCTTGTTCCGGTCATAAAGTTCCAGACTAAAAGCTCCGCTTTGAATATTGGCTACAAAAAGAGTATCTCCTTTTATGTAAGCAGGTCCGGGGGTGAATTGACCTTCAGCCAAGGCGAAGTCTGTGGCGGATAACTGTCGTGCCGCTTCGTATGAATAGTAATAATAGCTTGTATATGGCTCTGCGGGTTTTGCAGCCGGGCGGACTTCCGGGTTTTCTTCTTCCGAGCAACTACCTGTGATTAACGCCATTAGTAACAGACATCCGGTATATAATTTTTCTTTTCTCATCTCTTCTTCTTTTTTAATTCAACTTTTCTACAGGGATTCCCGTTACTGTATGTGCATTCCGGTCTATTATGAACAATGTCTGCCGTGCCATTGACATCTTTTCCACGTTATTGAAAGTGTGTCCTTCGACAGTTGTGTAATCCTTAATCACAGTCCCTGTCTCCGGATTGACTTCGGCCAGGGCGATAGGCTGATTCTTGCCTGTAGCAAAGGAGACGAACATTCGTTTGCCGATAAATGCAATGTCGTACGGCGAATAAGAGGTCAGATTAATGACCCGTTGGGCTTTCCATTCCACCTGTTCGCGCATTGCCTGAAGGTCGAATACATAAATCTTCTTATTTCCCTGGTGGGTGGTATAAAGTAACCCGTCGCTGCCGATTGTCTGCCCGTAAGTACCCATTGCCTCTCCCATATTCGATGTCCGGCAATAATTGGGCACGTTTTTGAAACTTTTTCCGGGAACAATATCGTCTTCAAGAAATACACATACCCGTTTCTTATCCCGGATAAACACGCATCCCCGGTGTACCAGTACATCGAAAGCATGAACCGTTTGGTTGCTTCCTTCTCCCCAAGAGCCTGTGCCGATGGTTGCCACCAGTTCAAAAGTCTTTTCATCAAAAATATCTGTCCGGCTTTGTTCGTTTGTAACGTAAATCTTACCGTGGGCTACGGTCACGCCGTTCGGTGTTGCGGCAAATCCCTTTATCGCCCCTCCTTCCGTCCACTCTTTCAGGCTTTTTATGTGTGTCAGTTTGCCGTTCTGCTCTTCCAGAATCTCCAGACTGAAATTTCTGCCGGCATTGTTCACGATGTAGATTCGGTTGCCATATACACAGACATCCTTGGGCGCAAAAGTCGATTCCGTGGCTTGGGGAATATCTTTGTAGGTGATGGTGCAGGAGAGTGGTGTTCCTTGCGCAGTATCCTCATCTTCTTCTTTCAATGTCGGTGATAATCCGCCGTCGATTGCATCCAGTTCGGGGTCTTCGATGATGTATCGGGAAGCGTTGTATTTTGAGCTGCCGTAAAGTTTGCCATAGCGGCGGGTGTGCATGAATCTGCGTGAGTACACCGGAAGTTTCTTTTCGATGCATAGTTTGTTGTATACGGTGGCGCAGAGGGTAATCCATCCGGTTCCCGTTTGTTCGTAAGTCATGTTTCCGCTGTGCCCGTAGCCGAGGCAATGACCCAACTCGTGAAACGTGGCGCTGGTGTGCGCTCCGTCGTCTGCGTAGTGTTCCAAAAAGCACCATTCGTTGAGTCCGTAAGTTTCTCCGCCTCCCAGTCCGTCTACGGTTGTCACTTTTCCGATAACGAAACCAGGATGGTTGATTACTTTTTTGAGGAGCATATCAATGTTAATGACCGTTTTGTTGGCGTCACTATGCAGTTTGCCTCTGTATTTCTCCAGTTCTTCGGCAAATTCCTGTGAGGAGAACATATAGCCGTAGTTCAGCATCATTGCTACCGCTTCCCGGGCATGGGCGGGATAGAGCGGATAGGCCCATGAACCGGTCTGACTGTAGGCGGAGAAACGTACGTTGTATTTGGATTTGGTGGAAAGCAGTTTTTGATAGTATTTGTCGTTACACTCTATTTCCAGTTTGAAGTCGGCTGCGGACAGGTGTGGATTTGCCATAATCTGGATTTCTTTTCCTGAACGGGTGATGTAACGCTTGCTTTGCGTCAGCATCGGCAGTTCCTTATGAAATTCAGTGAAAGCTGGGAGCACATCAAACTTTGCCAGTTGGAAAGCTTCTTCATATCCGCTGATGGTTGCCCACACAGTCACCTCCTTGACAGGACGGGGCGAATAGAAACGGATAAATAACTCTTGCTGTTCGGTGATGCTGACTTGCAGAGGCTGGTTTACTCTGAATCCCCGCTGGGTGTTATTGAATAGAATTGTGGCAGGCTCATCATCCTGAAGCATTAATTTGAAAACATCCGGAGTCAGGTCTTTCTCTGCTATTCGGATCATTCCATACGGGTTCTCTGTCGTTTCGCTGTCTGTGTCTGCCGGCGTTTCTATCAAGTCGTCTTTGGTGCAGCTTTGCAGTCCCCATATACAGAAAATAAGAAAATTGGTGAAACGAAAGATTTTGTGGAATATCATACTTCTTGTTTTTTTAGTTTGCGGGCGGCAAAGGTATAAAAAAAATGTTTATCACCATTCATCCTGCTTTTTTTCCCTTATCTTAGTGGCGTAATAAAAAAACGACTATGAATAAAACACGTTGTATCGTAATTCTGTCTATGCTCGCTCTCTTTGTAGCAAGCGTATCTGTTGCCGGAAATATCTCTTTGCCGGATGTTTCTCAAAAGGTTTTTGAAGGAAAACCGTGTATTAACTCTCCCCGGGCGGTTGGTAATTATCCTGCCAGTCCTTTCCTCTTTTATATACCTACTACCGGTCAGCGACCGATGGAATGGAGTGCGGAAAAGCTCCCCAAAGGATTGAAACTGGATTCGAAAACAGGGATTATCACGGGAACAGTAGCTTCTAAAGGTGAATATACTGTCACTCTTAAAGCTAAGAACGCATTGGGCACCAGCACGGAAAAGCTCGTGATCCGCATTGGTGATGACTTGCTGCTGACCCCTCCTATGGGTTGGAACAGTTGGAATACTTTCGGGCGACATCTCACCGAAGAGTTGGTTTTGCAAACTGCGGATGCGCTGGTAGCCAACGGAATGCGGGATTTAGGCTATTCCTATATTAATATCGACGACTTCTGGCAGTTGCCCGAACGGGGAGCTGACGGACATTTGCAGATCAATAAAGATAAGTTCCCGCGTGGAATAAAGTATGTGGCAGATTATCTGCACGAACGTGGCTTCAAACTCGGAATTTATTCGGATGCGGCCGATAAGACTTGTGGCGGTGTATGCGGCAGTTACGGCTATGAAGAAGTAGATGCGAAAGATTTCGCTTCGTGGGGTGTCGATTTGCTGAAGTATGATTATTGCAATGCTCCTGTCGACCGGGTGGAGGCTATGGAGCGCTATGCTAAGATGGGAGAGGCGTTGCGTGCTACGGGGCGTTCCATCGTGTTCTCCATTTGTGAGTGGGGGCAGCGCGAACCTTGGAAATGGGCAAAGCAGGTAGGCGGACATTTGTGGCGTGTTTCGGGAGATATAGGCGATGTGTGGAGCCGTGACGGCAACAAGTTGGGCGGCCTTCGTGGTATCCTGGATATTCTTGAAATTAATGCTCCTTTGAGTGGATATGGCGGTCCTTCCGGTTGGAATGATCCGGATATGCTGGTAGTTGGTATCGGTGGGAAGAGTATGAGTATCGGATATGAATCGGAAGGTTGCACTCACGAACAGTATAAGTCTCATTTTGCATTATGGTGTATGATGGCTTCTCCATTACTTTGCGGAAATGACGTACGAAGTATGAATGACAGTACATTGCAGGTTCTGTTGGATAGGGACCTGATTGCTATCAATCAGGATGTGCTGGGCAAGCAGGCGGAGCGCAGCATCCGTGCAGATCATTATGATATTTGGGTAAAGCCGTTGGCTGACGGTCGCAAAGCGGTCGCTTGTTTTAACCGGGCGGATGCTCCGCGTACTATAGAATTGAATTCAAAAACGGTGGAAGGCCTGTCTTTGGAACAGGTGTATAGTCTTGACAGCCGTTCTATGGAAAATGCAGTGAATAACATAATGGTGGATTTGGCGCCTTACCAATGCAAGGTTTATATCTGTGGAAAGCCGAAAAAATAGTCAATGACAGTACTGGAATGACAGTCATAAATCTCTGAGGTAAAATAAAGAAAGGTTGGGGCATAAAAAAAGGAGCAACGCCTTGCTCCAACCTTTGTTAACCTTAAATCTAATACTATGAAAAAAATCACATGACAAATGTAAGTCTTCTGGCTATTCCTTCCAAATAATATTCTTGTATTTGCGTCTCTTTTGATTTCTTTCACGGATTTTCACTGTTATCGCACACAATGGGTCTGAATTGAGGAATCTCAGCCTTTTAATTAACTAACAAGTTTGTAACTAACAACTTTGTTAGTTACAAACTTGTTAATCATTGACGATGCAATCCTTGCCTATGTATCAGTCCTCCAATTATTTAATTTGTTATTAACGCTCGAAGGGCTTGAGGACTTGACAAAGGCTTTTTTATGTTGTATATTTGTAGTCGTAATGACAACAATAAAACTCAAATTAAAACTTAGAAACGAATGAGAGGAATCTTATCTTTTGCCGCATTGGCTGCGATGTACTTCCCCGGATGTACAACGAGTAAAAATGCGGTGCATTGTCTCAGCCGATGGATTAAAGGTTGTAACCCGTTGGTCAAAGAACTTATACCGACAGGTTACTTGCCGTACAATCACCGGTTTTTGACATCAAAACAGTATAAGATCATAACAAAACATCTAGGAGATCCTTATGAGGATTAGGGCATAAGTAACCCGCCAATGAGCAAAAGGCTGCAAACTTTCAGGAAGTTTGCAGCCTTTTTTGTTGCATAAATTCGGGAATGCTGTTGCAAAACACAATGTTTGCGTTTATAATAAGCAGAGGGGTATTTTATAATAAACGCCGGAAGTTTTTATTAGAAATTCTGCTATCAATATAGTATAAGATGTCTCTGCTTTTCGTTTAAATAGGATTGGTAGATAGTAACTTTGCCTTTATATTATTAGTCAACTGGTAAATTTGTGAAACAAAATAGATTATTCTTTTTTATTGTCTAATCGTATAAAATGCAGCGACATTTTATACGGTCTCTTAAATTTATAGCATAAATAGATCTGATTAATCATCTGAAGAGGTACAAATGAACGCATTCGCAGAGAAAATAATTAATTCGTATATTTGATTAGTAGTAAGTGAATTACGCCTGACTATTTACGGCTTTAAGACCATTGAAAGGAGACACAAGGGGGACTAAAGGGGACTGGACGGTTTGCGCCCTGTTATATCTTTGCAGAGTCATTCAGACAAAACGGAATGGCAAACAGATAACCTTTATTTTTTTAACCATTTAACCTTTAACAATTATGGCTTTAGAGTATGTAGTAACAAAAAGAGTGTTCGGTTTTGACAAGGACAAAAACGAAAAGTATGTAGCAAGATCGGTTCGTTCCGGTCAGGTGAGTTTCGAAAAGATGTCTCGTAAAGTGAGTCAGCTTTGTGGCGTCCATCGCAAAGTAGTAGATCTGGTAGTCAGCGGTTTGGTCGATATGATGGCGGAGGACATTGACGATGGAAAAAGCGTTCAGCTGGGCGAATTTGGAATCTTCAGCCCTACCATTCGCGCCAAGAGTGCGGATGATGAAAAGGAAGTGTCTGCCAAGTCGATCGTTCAGAGAAAGATCCTCTTCTATCCGGGAAAAATATTCAAAACCACGCTGGAGGATATGAGCATTACCCGCCACGAAGAGGTGGAAACCGACTATACGGGCGGTAGCAGTACTGGCGGTGGCAGCGGGAAACCCAATCCCGGCGGAGACGGAGGAAAGGATGATGAAGAAGCACCGGACCCGACTGTATGATCGGATGAGAGTCAACTAAAGTAAACTTTAGAAAGGAAATGCACGGAGAAATCGGTTTATACCCGATACTCTGTGCATTTTTTTTGCACAAATTACCAGCATATTACGAATTTTTCGTATATTTGTTGGAACACTAAAACACACTCAAATCAATATCGTATGAATAAAAGTAATCGGTTTAAGGGCATTTTGGTTGTCGTCATTACAAGTAGTATGTTCGCTGCTTGTACTTCCAAGCCACAGGTAAAAGATGACGGTACTCTCTCTACGGTAAGCATAAACGGTCGTGCATTGACTGTATGCGACATCAGCAAAGTGAAAGATACATTGGAAATCCCACTGAGTGAATGGGTGGAGGACTTCCAGATAGTGCGTTTTGAAGACAAAGACACGGCATTCTTTAAAATGTGGTGGCCTGCCATAACCGATAAGCACATCGGTATCCGGCAGCATGGAGGAGCATTCAAGCTGTTCGACCGTCAGGGTAAATTCCTTTGTGACATAGGCGGTGTAGGGCAAGGACCCGGTGAATACAGATCACTCTACAGCGAACTGATTGATGAGAAAAATAAATGTATCTATCTGGCCCCCTTCTTTGGAAGCGATAAGATTCTGAAGTACGGCATGGACGGCAAGTTTGACACAGGGCTGGAAGTGGGTGAAAAGATGAATAAACCTAAGTTGACATTAAATGAAGACGGAAGTCTCTCCGTGGTTCATCTCTGCTTCAAGGAGTCGAGTAAGATGCTGGCTGCACATATAGATAAAGACGGAACAGTGACCCGCTATCTTCCTTCTGCCAATGAAGGCGTAAGTTCAATGGATAATGAAGGGGCTTTCGTCGGTTTCAATCATGAAATATGGAGTTATAATAATGTCAGCGAGCCAAGTTATAAGTATACCTATGCTGATACGCTCTACCACTACGACTGGAAGAACAATCAGACGGAGGCTTGCTTTGCAACGGTCAACGGGCCTAAAGACAGTTTCAAAATATACATTGAATTGCCTGATAAATATGTAGTCATTATATTCGGTAGCGGTACATTGGTGGCGGACACCCGGACGAAATCATCTGAGTTTGTGAAATTAAGGAACGATTTCGTAGGTGGCATAGAGGCACCTGTGAACTTCTCAAACGGTTATTTCTTTGCTGTATACGAGCCTTTGCAGTTGATGGATCGTATTGAAAGCCGTCTTGCTGAAAGCGATTGTACGGAAAAAGATAAAAAGGTGTTGAATGAGTTGCTTCGTTCACTCGATGAAGACGATAATAATATAATGTTTATCGGCAAACTGAAGAAGGATTAGCGGCAGACAACAATCATGCGGGAGCACATGAACTTTTTCTTCTGAGATGATTTATGTGATTCGTGCCTTCATCTCAAATATTGTTCATCCCTGTGCAGTTTCGTTTCTTTCCTGCACAGGGATGATTCGTTTCTTTTCAGTCAGATAAAAACGTAGTTTTCTCTTTTTTACCTCTATTCTCTATCCATCCATATTCCTAAACTTGCAAATTCGTTCCAATCGTTTCACAGAACCTTCCATGTCCTATTTTTTATCCCCTTAGTATAATTTAGTTTCATTTTTATCTTCTATATTTGTTCACAGAAACGAACAATTATGAAAAACGGAATCTATACATGCGTTATTCTCATGGCATTTCTTGCTTTATCAGAAAGTGTGTATGCAGTGATTCCGGTTCTCACGGTTGCGAGTGACACTATCAGGCGTGTGGTGATATATTTCGATAAGGAAGAAACAGATGTTGATTTCAGTTATAAAACTAATAATCAAGAAATTAATGTTTTAGATTCTTTGCTTGAAGAAAGAATAAATTCAAGATATATCACTGCGCTCAATGTGGTCACTTTTGTATCGCCTGACGGAGATTCGGTTTACAATGCCGCATTATCTGTCCGAAGAAACAATTCGATGAGAGAGTTCTTAAGGCAACGTTATCCGTATGTTGATGTCGAAAAGATTAAACTTACTTCGGAAGGAGAAGATTGGTCTGAACTTCGTAAGTTGGTGGCGTCGGATTCAGACTTGCCGGACCGGGAAGAAGTCTTGATGTTGATAGATTATCATCGGGATAACATCGTGAAGCGAAAAGAACTGTTGCAGAAGTTGAATCAGGGAATGGCTTACCGATACATTGTCCGCAATGTGTTACCTAAGTTGAGACGCGCTGAGATTACGGTTGTCCGGGAAGTTCCGGAAATGGAAAAGAATACTTTTGAACCGGTATCTTCTGTCTCCGGATTGTTTGTTTCAAAGCAGGAAGAGGCGCTTCCGAGCGATCAACCTGATAAGCCGGAGGGAGAAAGTAAAGAGAGTAAGGCTTATGAGGTGGTAGTGTCGGAGGCAGAAGGGCCGGTTGAAAGTAAAACGGTGCTTGCAGTGAAGAATAACTTGTTGTACGACTTGGCGTTGGCGCCGAATCTGGAAATAGAGATTCCGGTAGGCAGGAGGTGGTCTTTAAATGCTGAATACAAATGCCCGTGGTGGCTGAACAGTAAACACAATTTCTGTTATCAGCTTCTTTCGGGAGGAGTGGAAGGACGTTGCTGGTTGGGCAATCGTCAGAAGCGCAATCGGCTGACAGGCCATTTTGTAGGACTTTATGCTGAAGGTGGAACTTACGATTTCCAATGGAAGGGCGACGGTTATCGGGGCGATTATTACGGAGCTGCGGGAGTGACCTACGGGTATGCGCGGCAACTGGCTCGCCATCTGTCGCTTGAATTTAGCTTGGGCATCGGGTATCTGACAACAGAATATAAGAAATATACTCCTTACGAGGGGGATATCGTGTGGACAACTAGTGGACGTTATAACTTTATAGGTCCTACCAAGGCGAAAGTCTCTCTGGTATGGCTGATAAAAAGAAGGAGGTAAGGACGTTATGCAAGATACAAGATACATACTTCTTGTGCTTCTGTCCTCGCTGCTGATGCTGACCGGATGTAGCCGTCGCGAACTATTGGATGATTATCCCGTAAGCGGGGTAGATATAAAGTTAGATTGGAACGGAGTTACCGATAAATTGCCGGAAGGGGTTCGGGTGATTTTTTATCCGAAGAGTGCGGAAGGCAGAAAGATTGATACATACCTTTCAGCAAGAGGTGGAAAAGTAAAGGTGCCGCCGGGACGTTACTCGGTAGTAGCTTACAACTACGACACTGAAACGGTACAGATCAGAGGAGAAGAAGCTTATGAGACGATTGAAGCATTTACAGGCTATTGCAATGGTCTGGGAATAGCGGGAACGGAGAAAATGGTATGGGGACCTGATCCCTTATACGTAGTGCAGATAGATGATTTACATATAGCGAACAGTGAAGAAGAGCTTCTACTGGATTGGAAACCGAAATTAGTGGTAAAGACCTATTCTTTCAAGATCAAGGTGGAAGGGCTGGAATATGTTTCTTCAATCGTTGGAAGTGTGGAAGGTATGGCGGGTTGTTACTGTTTGGGCAGATGTTGCGGGATAATGAACGATGCTCCTATCTACTTTGAAGCGCAAGGACGTTCGGGCGAAGTAACGGGTAGTTTTACAGCTTTTGGGTTACCGGAAGGGGCGATGAGTCGGGCAGGTCTTGCTATAAAGTTTACGCTGGCGTTTGTGAAAGTGGATAATACGGTACAGAAGATAGAGGTTGATATAACGGATGTGATTGTCAATTCGGAGAGTGGTGAAGGGGGAGGCAACGATGAGCCTTCTAAAGATATAGAGTTACCGCTCGATGATGATGAGGTGAAGGTTGATAAGCCGGAGAATCCGCCTGGTGGTGATGGCGGTGGTATTGGTGGTGATGTTGGTGATTGGGGGGATGGAGGCGAAGTAGTATTGCCTGTAAATTGAGATTAGACATAAACAAGATATAACAATATTATAAACTTAAAAAATACGATTATGAAAAAAGTATTATTGGCTATTGCAGCTGTTGCAACAATAACAAGTTGTTCACAGAATGAGGAGTTTGAGAATCCTAGTCAGCAAGCAGAGATTAAAATAGGTACTACTGCGGTAACTAGAGCTACTGTTATGGAAACTAATGATTTTAGAACATTTAGAGCATTTGGTTATGCTTTTGATAGTAGTAGTGAATATGGAACTGCTACAGCAGGAACTAAAATTCTTGATGGAACCTTTAACAGTGCCGATGGAATTTCATGGGGTGTAGATGGTAATCATAAATTCTATTGGCCTGCATCTGATAAAGTTATTTTCTTTGGCTATAGTCCAGAAGTTAGTAATGAAGGTGATACTTATACATATACAGCTGGATATCCGACTATAAAATATACCATTAATTCTACAATTGCGACTCAGACTGATTTCCTTGTAGCAAAAACTCTTGGAATGACGAAGACTCCTGAAGGAAAGGTTTCTTTAGGATTTAATCATGCATTGACTCAGATTGAATTTAAACTGAAAGGTGATGATAGTGATATTATATATACGGTGACAGGATTAACATTGAAAGGCATAGCGAAATCAGGTAGCTATAGCTATGAAACAGGTAAATGGATAGCAGATTCTGCTACAGATAATTATACTATGGGTGTTCTTAGCACTCCTGTAAATGGTACAACCCCAGTGGAATTAACAGCCAATACTCAACTTATGATATTAATGCCTCAAACTCTTAATGGAGCATCAGTTGAAGTTACGTATTCTGCTAAAAAAGTCGTTGATGAAAAAGAGGTAATATTAGTTAAGGAGGGGACAACAAAGACAGCTGAACTGACAGGTACTTGGAATGTGGGTGAGAAAAATGTTTATACGCTTGTTTTGAAAGCAGGTGAGCAAATTCAAGTTAGTGGAAATATTGAGGAGGAATGGACTCCTAAATCTGATGTTGATGTACCAGTAGAAAATGATGCACCAGCTGCATAAGAAAATATAGGGTATATTTATAATAGAACATAAATTATTTAGGTTCATTAGCTTTATAAGATATCTATTTGATAAATCCTGCCTTTTTCATTCAAAAAGGTGGGATTTATGTGATTCTATAAATAATATAATGGTCTTTTATATACATATTTATATGCTTTTGTTTTGGAATAAAAACTTTTCTTTCTTTGTATAATACTCTTTTTCACTTTTCTTCCTTTTTTTATTGCTATCTAAAAGATTTCATATATTTTTGTTGCAAACAGGAACAAATCAAATGCCAACACAAATATATGTCATCAATCTGTCAGGGTACTTGGGATTGTCAGAACTGTCCGAAAGCCGTAGACAATGCTATCATTCACACTACCCATACAAGGGGCTACCATCAACCAGCCCGGAAGTGTGAAGATAATTTCATCCTTTTTTTGATAAAAGGAGAGCTCTTGGTTAATAGTCAGGAGTATGCAGGTACGATGTTGAAAGCAGGTGAATTTATTCTTCAGGCTATTGGTTCAAAATACGAGATGCTTGCGATGACCGAGTGCGAATGTATCTATTATCGTTTTATTCAGCCGGAACTATTTTGTGACTTCCGTTTCAATCATATCATGAAGGATGTACCTTCTCCGCTTATCTATTCTCCTTTAAAGATACTTCCTGAATTGAAATACTTTTTGGATGGTTCTAAGTCCTATTTGAGAGAAAGTAAAGTTTGCCGGGACCTGCTGTCTTTAAAGCGCAAAGAACTGGCGTTTGTGCTAAGCTATTATTATTCGGATTATGACTTGGCCAGCTTGGTACATCCACTCTCGAAATACACCACCACTTTTGAATACTTCGTCCTTCAGAACTATAAGAAAGTAAAAACGGTAGAAGAACTGGCCCAACTGGGAGGTTATACCGTCAGCACCCTGCGGCGTATCTTCAATAACGTGTTCCACGAGCCGGTATACGAATGGATGCAGGCACGGCGTAAGGAAGGTATTTTGGATGACTTGAATAACTCTGAGTACAGTATCTCCGAAATATGCTATAAATACGGTTTCGAGTCTCTGCCTCACTTCTCCAATTTCTGTAAGAAGTTCTTTGGAGCTTCTCCACGTATGCTTAGAACAAGTAAGAAGACCGTCTGATAATTTTTCAGAGAGAAAGTCAAAAACTATTTTTTTCTTTGCGGGTATAGTACATTTGTTGTATATTGCTAGCTGTTTCCCTTAAAACCAGTCTAATACATCTTTATTATAAAGTCGGATCACTTCAAATAAAGCCATGATAAGGCGGATACGGAAATTAAACTTTTTATTTCAACGAATTAAAATCAGGTTTCAAAGCAGAATAATAACATGATAGATTATGCTGAATGAATGAAAGATAATAGGATATTTTTCTAATACTCTTTTGTGTTATCAGAAGAGAGTCAGGGTTTGAAATCTATTATGGCACGTACAATAACTAGGATATAAATCAAAAAACTATGTAATGAGAACGAATCGAGCTTTTAAAGGATTTTGTGTGTTGGGTGGTTTGGCATCTTCCGTTTGCGGAGTAGCTCAAGAGCGCCCGAATATTATTGTTTTCCTTGTAGATGACATGGGACTTATGGATACTTCGGTCCCCTTCCTGGCAGATGAGAGTGGTCAGCCGGTGCGTCATCCGCTGAATGACTGGTATCATACTCCGAATATGGAGAGACTGGCCAAACAGGGTATTTGTTTTTCTACTTTTTACGCACAGAGCGTGAGTTCCCCTTCCAGAGCTTCCATCATGACCGGACAGAATGCGACCAGGCATGGAGTCACTAACTGGATTAATGCTGAGAGCAACAATCGGAATCCTTTCGGACCGCCCCAATGGAACTGGAAAGGTCTCAGAAAAGATATGCCTACCATGCCGAGAGTCCTGCAACAAGCCGGATATAAAACCATTCATGTAGGAAAAGCACATTTCGGCTGTATGGGAAGCGAAGGAGAGAATCCGCTGAATATCGGCTTTGATGTAAATATCGCAGGTTCCGGCATTGGACATCCCGGCAGCTATTATGGCGAATGGGGATACGGGCATATCAAGGGACAGAAGATTAGAGCAGTTCCTGACCTGGAGAAATATCACGGTACAGATACCTTCCTGAGTGAAGCGCTGACTATAGAAGCGAATCGGGAGATCACCAAAGCCGTAGAAGAAAAACGACCTTTCTATCTGAATATGGCCCATTACGCAGTTCATTCACCTTTCCAGGCAGACAAACGTTTCTTGTCACGCTACACCGACCCGGATAAGAACGAGCAGGCAAGAGCTTTTGCTACATTGATAGAAGGCATGGATAAATCATTAGGCGACATCATGGACCAACTCGAAAAGCTGGGAATTGCCGAAAATACGCTGATTCTCTTTTTAGGAGATAACGGTGGTGATGCTCCATTGGGAGATGAACGTGGCTATGGTTCTTCCGCTCCGCTGAGAGGTAAAAAGGGGACGGAGTTTGAAGGTGGTATGCGTGTTCCTTTCATCGCAGCTTGGGCCAAGCCTGAGAAGAAGAGCAAAGTACAGAAGAACTTGCCTATTGAAGTAGGAAGTATGCAGACACAGTTGGGCACAATCATGGATATCTATCCGACTGTTCTGTCTGTGGCAGGATGCGAAGTTCCCCAAAACTACGTGATAGACGGATTCGATCTGAAAAAGCAACTGAGCGGTAAGGTGGACAAGAAGCGTCCCGAGTCTTTCCTGATGCACTTCCCTCACGCACACCGCGGCAGCTACTTCACCACCTATCGCATGGGCGACTGGAAACTGATTTATTATTATCTTCCCGAGACTCCGAAACAACCCAAAGCCTTGCTTTACAATCTGAAAGACGATCCGGAAGAAAGGAATGAGCTGTCTGCCGCACATCCGGATCAATGCAGAGAGATGATTCGGGAAATGTCCGCCCGGCTAGAAAAGGAAGGAGCTCTTTATCCGGTGGATAAACAAGGAAATGAGTTGAAGCCTTTTGTTTACTTTTAAATAGGTGCTACTATTTCAACTGTCTGTTTTGCCAAAGCATATCTATTAGGCAAAACAGACAGAATTATATATCATTTGTCAGATACAATTGCTATGACCGGATTGGCATCCTCATCCAATTGGCTCATCCAATGGGGAATATTCTCATTTTTATTGTCAGATTGTTTTTGAGAAGCATCAGGAATACTGGCAGCTTCCAGAATAAATCCATATTCTCCTTTATAACTGCACAATGCCGACAGGTCAACTTTCAGTTCCTGCTCTGAAGTGAGATCGTCAACAATGAATTGCTGGCACTTTGCAAACTTAGTTTGCTGTGTTTCTTTATTATACAAACCATTATAGACTTGTTTGTTTTTTACGTATTGAAAAAATACAGAATGTGTGTTTTCCAATACATAAGCTACGTAGATACTTTGCGGATTACTATACCATAAAGGATTGGCGGATGAATGATCTGTATCTGTATGAAAAACCATATATGGATATAGTTTCCTGTTTTTAATTGTGTATATCGTGTCTGTGAAGGTTTCTCTGAAACGTACTTCATTCTCGGACGACCATAGGCTGGGATTATAGAGAGGCAGCAGTAATTCTCCTTGCTCCTTATCTTTGATAATCATTACCCCTCTTCTTCCCAGATTTCCAAAGAAACCTGCTCCTCTTTTTATGATAGAAAGGCTGGATATATTATCCGGAGAAGGGATAGAGGGCGATTTTAATAAATTGGGAATTGAATCCAGCTTTTCTCCAAAGGAGTTGAGGAAAAGCAAAGAGTTGCTGGATTCCAATCCTATACTACTATTACAATGGGCAATAATGGTAGAGTCGGAAAACGCGAAAAAGTCGGGTGCGGCAGGTATATGTGGAATTTGAATTTTCCCGGTCATTTCTCCTTTCTGATTATATTTTAGCAACTGGTCCGGTGCGCGAAAGAAGTAAAAAAGACCTGCATCATCTATCCAGTAATTTGTCGAGCTATATCCACTTGGATCATCACCGATATGGCCTATACTGCATATATACTTCCCGGTCTGTTTGTGGAATAAGAAACATTGGTCTTTAGTAGCAATCACAATCTTGTCTTCCAGCAGCGCTATATGGGGATTGTTTCCTATCAGGCATACTTCGTTGGTTTCCAAAGGTACATAACGTACAGTATTTCCGAAGTCAGATAACTTTAGGCTTTGGGAATCAGTTGCATCCGTAAGATTTACAAATAATGTATCCCTGGCATTCTCCTGATTTGTGATGCATGAGGTTAGTAAGACTACTATCCATATCAGCAATAATTTATTCATCGTATTTAATTTATTTGATTGTCTGGCCTTATGTCACAAAGAAAAGAATAAAAAACGGATAATGAACAAGCTATCTATAAATAATTGGTCAGTAAAAAGAAATCCCCCGCCAGCTAACGCCGACGGGGGATTTATGCTATTAATCAAATCAAGCTCACGCTTAGTCTTTCAGTTTAGCGATGATGAAGTCGCGGTTCAGGCGGGCGATGTTGCTGATAGAGATGTTCTTCGGACATTCAGCCTCGCAAGCGCGGGTGTTGGTACAGTTACCGAATCCGAGTTCGTCCATCTTGGACAACATAGCTTTCGCACGGCGTAGAGCTTCCGGTTTACCTTGCGGAAGCAAGTTCAACTGGCTGACCTTTGCCGAAACGAACAACATGGCAGAACCATTCTTACAAGCAGCTACACAAGCACCGCAACCGATACAAGAAGCGGCATCCATAGCTTCGTCAGCGATGGGCTTCGGGATCAGGATAGCGTTGGCATCCTGCGGAGCACCTGTACGAACGCTTACGTAACCACCGGCCTGCATGATCTTGTCATAAGCAGTACGGTCTACCATCAAGTCCTTGATGACAGGGAAACCGGCCGAACGCCAAGGCTCAACAGTGATGGTGTCACCATCGTTGAAACGACGCATGTAAATCTGGCAAGTAGTAGCACCTGTTGCAGGACCGTGCGGATGTCCGTTGATGTAAAGAGAACACATACCGCAGATACCTTCGCGGCAGTCGTGGTCGAATACAACCGGTTCTTTTCTTTCGCTGATCAGCTGTTCGTTCAGAATATCCAGCATTTCGAGGAAGGAAGTATCACCGGGGATATCTTTCATTTGGTAGGTTTCAAAAGCGCCTTTAGCCTTCGGGCCTGCTTGACGCCATACCTTCAGTGTAAATGATATATTTTTATCCATTTTCGTCTAATTCTTTTAAATGTTTAACTTCACCGATTAGCTCTTGTAGTTACGGGTCTGAACCTTGATAGCTTCGTATACCAGCGGTTCTTTGATCAATACAGGAGCCTTTTCATCGTCACCCTGATATTCCCAGCAAGCTACGTAGAAGAAGTTTTCGTCATCACGTTTTGCTTCTCCTTCTTCAGTCTGGTATTCTTCACGGAAGTGACCACCACAACTTTCGTTACGGTTCAATGCGTCGTAAGCAACGAGCTCGCCCATAGTGATGAAGTCATACAGACGGATAGCCTTGTCGAGCTCAACGTTCATACCTTCCTTAGAACCGGGGATAAACAGATTGGTTTCGAATTCCTTGCGGACTGCTTTCAGTTCGGCGATACCTTTCTTCAGGCCTTCTGCCGTACGTCCCATACCTACGTATTCCCACATGATGTGACCCAGTTTCTTGTGGATAGAATCAACTGATTCTTTACCCTGGATGCTCATGAACTTGTCGATCTTAGCCTGAACTGCCTTTTCTGCTTCGGCAAATTCCGGAAGGTCGGTAGAGAAACGAGGAACAGTAATCTGATCTGCCAGATAGTTCTGGATAGTGTAAGGCAATACGAAGTAACCGTCGGCCAGACCTTGCATCAATGCGGAAGCACCGAGGCGGTTTGCACCGTGGTCGGAGAAGTTACATTCACCGATAGCGAACAGACCCTTGATGGTAGTCTGCAGTTCGTAGTCTACCCAGATACCACCCATTGTGTAGTGGATAGCCGGATAAATCATCATCGGATTATAATATTTCACACCACTGATTTCTTTTGCCAGTTCGCCCGGATTAACGTCAGTGATTTCTTCATACATGTCGAAGAGGTTACCATAACGCTGAAGCACTACATCGATGCCCAGGCGGTTGATAGCTTCAGAGAAATCGAGGAATACGGCCAGACCTGTGTTGTTCACACCGAAACCTGCGTCGCAACGTTCTTTAGCTGCACGGCTGGCAACGTCACGCGGAACCAGGTTACCGAATGCCGGATAACGGCGTTCCAGGTAGTAGTCGCGGTCTTCTTCAGGAATATCGCTTCCCTTGATTTCTCCTTTCTGCAATTTGATAGCGTCTTCTTTCTTCTTCGGAACCCAGATACGACCGTCGTTACGCAGAGATTCGGACATCAGAGTCAGTTTGGACTGCTTGTCACCGTGTACCGGGATACAAGTCGGGTGAATCTGAACGTATGCGGGGTTAGCGAATACAGCACCCTTGCGGTAGCAAGAGATAGCAGCTGTACAGTTACAACCCATAGCGTTGGTAGACAGGAAGTAAGCGTTACCGTAACCACCGGTAGCGATTACTACGGCGTGAGCAGCGAAACGTTCCAGTTCGCCGGTGATTAAGTTCTTGGCAATGATACCGCGAGCACGTCCGTCGATGATTACAACGTCCTGCATTTCATAACGGGTGAACAACTTCACCGTACCTACGTTTACCTGACGGCTTAGTGCGGAGTAAGCACCCAGCAACAGCTGCTGACCGGTCTGGCCTTTAGCGTAGAACGTACGTGATACCTGTGCACCACCGAAAGAACGGTTGTCCAGTGTACCGCCGTATTCGCGTGCAAAAGGAACACCCTGGGCTACGCATTGGTCGATGATAGCGTTGGATACTTCGGCCAGACGGTAAACGTTGGCTTCACGTGCACGATAGTCACCACCTTTTACTGTATCGTAAAACAGACGGTAAACGGAGTCACCATCATTCTGATAATTCTTTGCAGCATTGATACCACCCTGTGCAGCGATAGAGTGTGCACGGCGCGGAGAGTCCTGAATACAGAAGTTGAATACTCTGAAACCCATTTCACCGAGGGATGCAGCAGCAGAAGCACCTGCCAGACCCGTACCCACAACGATGATATCCAAACGGCGTTTATTAGCGGGGTTCACCAATTTCTGGTGAGCTTTATAGTTGGTCCATTTCTCAGCCACCGGGCCTTCTGGAATTTTTGAATCTATCTTGATCATAATATTATTTACAATTTAATCATTTACAATTTACTATTTAGCAAGCACCGCCACAAAGGAGTGATTTCACGAAGAATACCACTACTACGAGTGCGAAACCGAGTACTACAATCGTAGAATAGATGTTAGAAATACATTTCCAACGATTGATCCATACCTTGTTGTTCCATCCCAGTGATTGCATGGAGCTCCAGAAACCGTGAGTCAGGTGGAACCACAGAGCAAACAGCCAAATGAGGTAGAGCACTACATAAACCGGACAAGAGAATGTCTGCTGGATGTGATATGCACCGTTTGCCGCATAAGCCAGCGTCAGTGTATCAGCGTGCATGTCCAGGTTGTGCATCAGTTCCGGCAACTGCATTTTTGCCCAGAAGTTGAAGAGGTGCAAACCAAGACCTACGATAACGATCAGACCCAGCACCAACATGTTTTGAGATGCCCATTCTACGGTTTGCGGGCGAGTGTTCACCAAATAACGGTCGTTACCGCGCGCCTTCCGGTTTTGCAAGGTCAACCAAAATGCGTAGACAATGTGAAGAACGGCTCCGGCAGCGAGAATGACAGTTCCTGCCAAAGCATACCAGTTGGCTCCCAAAAATTGGCAAACGGCATTGTAGCCGGCAGGGCTGATTAACGCCACTAAGTTCATACACATGTGAAACGTTAGAAATAGGACGAGAAAGAGTCCGGTAATACTCATGACTACTTTTCGTCCTATGGACGAGTTACTTAACCACATAGGATTTGAATTTAAGTTATTATTTGTTGTAAATGAAATTTATGCAAATTTACACCATGCAAAATTAAATGAAGTATGCGGAATAAACAAGCTAATAAGGAAATATTTCTTTAATGTATAGTCTGTTGCCGGGGAAGTTCCCGAATGCTTAAAGAAAGTAAATCGTGTGTTTTTTCTTAAAATATATCTATCTTTGCAATAAGCGCGAAAATAGGCTACACTCGGCACAAACAAATAAATTGGTTTCTGCTCTTGTTTGCACTATCTTTGCATAAAATGCGAAAATAGCATCGGTTCAGTTTGGAAAACGAATCTATTCATTTCGTTCTGCATTTACTTTTCGCTATATTTGTAAATACATTTTTATTAGAAAACAGATGATTCCGGCAGAAATACAGCAAACCAAACAACGATTCGGCATTATAGGAAATGCTCCGGGTCTGATTCGAGCCATTACAAGAGCTCTACAAATCGCACCTATCGATTTGGCTGTGCTTATTACCGGAGAAAGCGGTGCGGGAAAAGAGTTCTTTCCACAGATTATACATGCCAACAGTTCCCGAAAGCATGGAAAATATATTGCCGTAAACTGCGGAGCGATACCCGAAGGAACCATAGATTCCGAATTGTTCGGGCATGAAAAAGGAGCTTTTACTGGCGCATTATCTGCACGAAAAGGTTATTTCGAAGAAGCCGACGGAGGAACAATTTTCTTGGACGAAGTCGGCGAATTACCCCTCACGACTCAGGCTCGATTATTGCGCGTACTCGAAAGCGGAGAATTTCTAAAAGTCGGTTCTTCCACTGTTTTGAAAACCAATGTAAGAATCGTCGCTGCGACCAACTTGGACATGGTAAAAGCCGTTTCGGAAGGAAAATTCAGGGAAGATTTGTATTACAGGCTCAGCACGATACACATCGAAATTCCCCCATTGAGAGAACGGTCTGAGGATATTCTCCTACTATTCCGTAAATTTTCTACGGACTTTGCGGAGCGTTACCGAATGCCCGTAATCCAGCTGACGGAAGATGCACGCACCGTACTGCTCAACTACCGTTGGCCGGGAAATGTAAGGCAGCTAAAAAATATCACCGAACAAATCTCTATTTTCGAAACGAACCGAGACGTAGACGGAGCAACGTTGCAAAACTATCTGCCTCAATATAATATCGAAAAATTACCGGCTC
>ENA-OPAP01000511-OPAP01000511.1-human-gut-metagenome-genome-assembly--contig:-NODE-511-length-23901-cov-3.079342_pt1 | contig 23901 bp, 22 predicted proteins | sample MGYA00241059_ERZ501434 | MGnify/ENA primary metagenome ERZ501434 (study PRJEB25962, sample SAMEA1967055) | human gut metagenome | biome: human gut; feature: human-associated habitat; material: faeces...
TAAATTCCGTGACCAGGAATAGGTCGCAGCCCACTCGGGCTGCGTGGATTGAAATCTATCCTCGAAAGCGAAATGAGCTTTGAAACCCTCGGCGTCGCAGCCCACTCGGGCTGCGTGGATTGAAATGGCACCGCAGGTGCAATCAGCACCACGACCATTTCCGTCGCAGCCCACTCGGGCTGCGTGGATTGAAATCGTAGCCGTATCGCAGAACGTTACCCAGCCGGAAAGTCGCAGCCCACTCGGGCTGCGTGGATTGAAATATTTCGGCGTTATTAGTCCTGATGCGCGTCTTCAGTCGCAGCCCACTCGGGCTGCGTGGATTGAAATGTTTTGATGGCTTGCTGGATAATTCTGCTCCGCGGTCGCAGCCCACTCGGGCTGCGTGGATTGAAATGGCAATGCTTACCCGGCGTCGAGCAGGCGCCCGGTTGGTGTTTATAAAAAGAACGCCTGCCCATATAAGTATAAAGGCGTTGAGTGCGCCTGTACTTCTGAGTTAACCGATTGTGACCATACACTGACGGCGTGCAGGGCGCGCGGCAACAGTAAACGTTTTGGCGGCTTTGCGGGCATAGCGCAGGGAGGCTTGTATGTATAACAAAAAATTCAAATACGCTGATTTAATCGGCGTTCCTTTTAAAAATTTGGGGCGTGACGTGCAAACCGGGCTTGACTGCTACGGCCTTGTGCATGAGGTTTTCCGCCGTGCCGGTATGGAAATCGGCGAGTATTACAGCGATTGCAGCGATAAAGCAAAAATAAACGCCATACTGCGGCGTGAGGTAGCTAAAAGCAGCTGGCGGGAAGTAAAACCCGATGCCGCCGGAGAACTGCCGGTGCCGTGCCTGATTGCCTTGCGGTTTAACAGCCCGCCGGGCGTGGTAAACCATACCGGGGTTTATATCGGGCACGGTCAGTTTTTACATACGCGCGAGCGCATCGGCTGCTGTGTTGACCGCATTGACAGCATAATGTGGAAACGGCAGATTGTTGGGTTTTATGAATTTGTTGGAAGATAAGGCGGTGAAGCCATGGTAACAGTGGTTTTTGTACGGAACCCTTTTGACCCGTACCAGTCCCGCAGCGTAGAACACGCAGAGGACGGCAAGACATTAACTGAATATGTGCAGCCTTATCGTGACAAGGTGCCCTTTAATGAACTGACCGTGCAGGTTAACGGCAAAATTGCTGTGGAATTTGATGGCATTGTACCTAAAAATGCTTTTATTGTGGTTATGGTAACCGTCGGCAAGGGCGGCGGCAAAAATCCTTTACAGCTTATTGCCAGCATTGCCTTGTCGGTAGTTGCAATGGGCGTCGGCTCTGTGCTGGCGGGCGGCGCATTCTTCGGTGCCGGTGCCCTCGGCATTGGCGCATGGGGGCTGCCTTCATTTTTAGGCGCGGCCGCTACCATGTTTTTGGGCGGCAGCCTTGTAAGTAAACTCGGTCCGAAAATCAGCGTTGGCAAGTACAATACTACCGAAAGCGACCCGACTTACAGCTGGGACGGAGTAACAACGATGGAAGGGCAGGGCAATGCTATTGCCTTAACCTACGGCACGGTAAAATCCGGCGGACAGTCGATTGCAAAATATGTATCGAACGACAGCAATGACCAGGTACTTAACTGGCTTGTTTGCGCGGGTGAAGGCCCGCTTGAAATTACCGATATAAGATTGAACGATAACCCGATTGAAAACTATAAAGATGTTGATGTTGAAATCCGCCCCGGCACAAATAACCAGGAAATTATCAGCAATTTTAACGATACTATCGAAACCAAGCAACTGGGCTATGAAATTTTAAATGACGAGTGGCGTTTGGACGAAGTTTCCGGCAACAGCGCCGAAGGTTTAATTATTGATGTTGAATTTAGCCAAGGCTTGTACCACGCTAACGACGACGGCAGCCTTGGTACTGCGTGGGTCGATATTTATGTCCAGTACCGTTTAAAGGTAGAGGGACAGGAAGACGAGGACGGCTGGGCAGTATTTGTGTCATCAAGCAAATATGTCAAGCCGAACCGCGTAAATGCATCGCTTGCTAACAGTAATGCCGCTACCGGCGCATGGAGTGTAAAAGTTATAGCAACAACCATTGTAGATGAGGAAGAAGAAACAACTACTACCAACTATTCGGTGCAGGTATTTGCTCCGGGCGTGAATACCGATAGTGCTTCAAATGGCACCACGGCAAACATCAACGGCGACGGCGGCGTAACTTGTGGCCCGTTTAGTTTTCCTGATAAGTCGCTACTGCGAGCTTTGGGCGGCGGTACGCAAATCAGCATTACTATTGCCGCTGATGGCAGGGTAAGCGGTGCGCAGTCTACGGCGGTACGCAGGCAATTCCGCTGCGACAACATACCGGCGGGCGAATACCAGGTAAGGGTAAGGGCTTCGGCTCGCAGTGCTTCTACAACCAGCAGCCGTGACGGTGTACGCTGTTATTGGAGCGGCTTATCTGCCATTATTTACGATGATTTCATCTATCCGAATAAAGCGCTTATCGGTTTAAAAGCACTGGCAAGTAATCAGCTTTCCGGTAACACTCCGACGCTGACCTTTTTAAAAACGCGCAGCACGGTTTTGGTTTATAATCCGAACCTGCCAGGCTATGAAGAAAAGGACGCAACAAACCCGGCGTGGGCCGCGTATGATTTTACGCACCTTGCCCGCCTTTTGGACGACCCGCGCGACGGTACGCAAAAGATTGTGGTTAACGGCGCTCCGGCGGAACTTATTATGTATGACCGCTTTGCTAAATGGGCAGAATACTGCGACGAGATGGACCTGCATATTAACATCGAGATTGCAACCACCGGCGAATACTGGAACAAGGTAAACACCGACATTGCGCCGGTAGGACGCGGCAAGGTTTTGCAATTCGGCACGCGCTTTGGCTGCATTTGGGACCATGTGCAGGAGCCGGTGCAGATGTTTACCATGGGCAATATTGTAAGCGGAAGTTTTACGGAAACTTACCTGGCGTTAAAAGACCGTGCCGACAGCGTGGAACTTACATTTAACAACAGGGATAAGGATTATACCCGCGATACCATTGTTGCTTACGGGCCCGATTACGATAAAACGGAAATCGTAAATAACCCGACGCAGATAAGCATGGACGGCATTACTGATTATAACCAGGCATACCGTGAAGCGAAGTATCAGCTGTATTGCAATGCGCTGTTAAAACGCAGCGTAAGTTTTACGGCGCAGATTGACGCTATAAGCTGCATGGTTGGAGATGTAATACTTGTGGCGCATGATGTGCCGCAGTGGTCATATTCCGGAAGAATTTACACGGTAAATAACTTAAATTCCGTGACTGTGCCGGTTGACCCGGACGGGCGCAGCTGGACTGGCGATTATTCCTTCCAGTACCGCAGCCAAACCGATGTAATACATACGGTTGATGTAACAAGCATTACTGCCGACGGCGATATGCTGTTTATTAACGTGCAAGGCTTTGACAGTATGGACCCGCCGCAGAAAAACGACATTTTTGCGTTAGGCCCGCGTAACGCAACCAGTAAACCTTTTACGGTTACAAGCATTACTCGCGCCGATGACTACACCCGCAAGATTGAAGCTATCGAATATAATGCCGCTGTTTTTGATGAAAACTACGACATACCGATGCCGGATTACAGCTTCGATGAAGCAACAGATGTGCAGAACGTTATCAATTTACAAGCGAACCAGGTAGCTTATAAAGATAAGCAGGGCACGCTGCGTTGTAAAATGTTTGTTTCGTGGAGCCTTCCGCAGGGCGCACTTGCTGATTATTTCAGTGTGCAGTTATCGACCAACTACGGCAGCACGTGGACGGTTGCGGCAACGGCTTACGGCTTTGAATGTGAGATTGACACGCAGCCTTTTACGGAATATATGGTGCGGGTAATTACCGTTTACCAAATGCGGCAGTCAAGCGGTGTTATGATTGGCCCTATTGCAGCCGGTGAGGATATATTGCCGCCGGACGTTACCGTTATTAATGCCGAAGTTGTCGGCGAAGGCATTGCCGAAACACGCCGCTTTTATTGGAAGTTTGAATATCCGAACCCGGACGATATTGCAGGGTTTAAGATTAAATACCTGCAAGGCAATAGCCTTAACTGGAATGTTGCTTACGAACTGCATACCGGGCTTGTAACGCAGCAGCCGTTTGAAACAAAAGCGCTGCGACAGGGCGTGCATACGGTAATGATTAAAGCCGTAGACAACGCCGGGCAGGAGAGCGAACATATCGCTTATACCGTTTTGAACCTGGGAGACCCGTTGGAAGATAACGTGCTTTACCGTAATGATTTTACAGCGAATGGCTGGGAACACGCTGTTACCAACGGCGAGCAGTTCTATACTGACAATTACATCCACGCGCCGCAGAACAGTTATTTTTGGACCAACCCTGAAAGTGCAATCTGGCTGCAACCGGATTATGCAATGTGGTATGAGCGTTACGGCAGCTTCTACCTTTACGTGCAGTTTACCGCACTGGCCAGCGGCGCTTTTTGGCTGAGATACGATATTGAAGGGCCTGCTATGGTTGAATACCGTATTACCGGTACAACTGCTTTTTGGGCAGGCGATGAGGACACGCCAATGTGGACGGCACCGGATTGGGCAATGTGGCCGGACGAAGCAAACCTGTTTAAGCCATATACCTGCAAGGTTAACGTAAAAGCCGGAGATGTAATTCAGGTGCGCTTCCAGGCGCCGGACAACGTAGAAGAAGAAACGCTTTTAAAGAGCCTTATGGCGATTATCGATGTGCCGGACAGGGAAGAACACTTTGAAAATATTACAGTGCCGGTTGATGGTATGAACCTGCCCATTGTTACGCCGAACTACTACACGACGGCGGTCAGAATCGACGCAATACAGGATTATACCGGAGAAGCAGGCATAAGCCGCATTGCGGTTTTAAGCCGTAATCCGTGCAGAATACAAATACTTGATATTAACGGCAACGCCGTTGAAGCCACGGTAGACGTAACGTGGCAGGGATTTATAAACGAGGTGATTGATAATGCCTAATTTGAATATACCCGCTTTTCAACCTGCGACTGATGATTTATTTGTTTATTCGCCGCAAGCCGGCACTGCTCCGGCAGGCGCTACAACCATGGCGCAGATTCAGACATTTATGCGTAACAACAGCGATGTTTTAAAGTGTCTTGTACAGCGCCTTTGGCAGCCGCAGGTGCAATATGCAGCAAATCAGGTTGTTTGGAGCCCGAACATGGGCCCTAATCTTTGGGCAAAGGTTAAAACAGCAGGCACTACGCTGGGAACTGAACCGGTATGGAGTGAACTTGTTGGCGCAGAAGTTAACGACGGCACTGTGGTTTATACCATGTGCGAGATTGTACCGACGCTGCCGACTGTGGTAAGTGATGTAACGGTACTTAACGGTCTGATAACTATAAAGCGCACCGACAACTCGCAGAACTCTTACCAGTTTGTAACGAAAGTAAATAACGTAGAGCCTGATGCAACCGGCAATGTAAGTGTTGACGGCATACCGGTTGGTTGGGTAAGCCACCACGAAACGTTACTGCCACAGCATGTCAAAGCTAATGGCGCTACGGTGGCAAGAAGCGACTATTCGCGTTTAAAAACGGATTATGTCGATGAATACGAATTGTATTATGACGCAGATGACCGCTATATATTTACCGGCACAATAGTCAGCGGCGAAACTACGATAAGTGCTATATCCTCAACGGAAATTTTGGCATTAAAAAAAGATTATGTAATTTCTGGCACGGGTATTCCGGAAGGTACTACCATTACCGAAGTCGGTGAGGATTACGTAACAATATCGCAGGCGGCAACTGCATCGGCTACGGAAAGTATAAGCTACGGAAATATAAACAACTTTCCGTTTTTATACGGTAAAGGTGATGGAACGAGCACCTTTGTACTGCCTGATTATCGCGGCAGGTTTATCATGGGCGGGGATAACATTACTGTAATAGCAGCTGGATTGCCTAACATTACAGGCAAAACCGCTATATACGATACAGGTATTAACAATTTGCGAAGCAGCTTGATTGGCGCATTTTACCCCACATATCAAACTGGTTCATTAGGCTTATCATGTGTTGGTTGGCAGTCAGGGGATTTTTACCATGAAGGTTTAGATGCAAGTCGCTCTTCAGATGTTTACGGCAATAGCGAAACAGTTCAACCACCAGCCTTTGCACTTGTTCCGCAGATTAAATATTAGTATTTAATTTGTGCGATTAAAGCAAAACTTTCAGGTAAAACTTTGTCACTTTTGCCGTAAATTTCATTCGCTTTTGACGCATCAAAAACACCAATTCCGGCATTATAAGCATCATTTACACCACCATGGCTTATTCTTGCATTTGTAACAGCAAACGCACCAGTAAATTGGACTGCACCTACATTACTTAATCTGCCAAATTGTCCTGTAATATTTGGCAGTCCAGCGTGAATAACGGCACTGTTATCCCCGCCCAGGCTTTAAAACCGAATTTGTGGAATTAAATTAATCGAAGGCGGAGTAACAGTTTCAGAAGCACCATAAATTTGGTTTGCGGTTTGCATATTTATTGTCACATCGCGTGCTTGTGTATATCCATAAGTGTCGCCGTCATTGCTTGTGCGTAAGTTTTTACCAACGCTTACGGGTGGCTGCACATTTGGCGGGTCAAAAGCACTACCATTTTCGCCTTCTGCACCAACGAAAAATCTCAGCCCTGGTATTGTTAAATTTATATTAGGCAATCCAGCAGGTACAATGGAACCGCTATCCCCGCCCATTAGGGCAGAAAGGAAGATAAGAAATGAATAAAATAGTTTATCAGTATGACGAGAAAAAAATCTTTAAAACAAAGTTGTTGCTGGATGACAGCGATTTAAGCCCGTCAGGTAAATGGAATATACCTGCGGACTGCACTGAAATTGAACCGCCGGCAAAAAAAGAAAATTATGTGGCGGTTTGGAACGGTAGTTCGTGGGTAGAAACAGAAGACTACCGCAAAAAAGAATACTGGCTGCCGGGCGATACTTACGGAACGCCGGGCCGCGAGGTTAAAGAAATTGGACCCTTGCCGGAAGGAGCAACGCTTACTCCGCCAGAGCAGACGCTGGAAGAAGCGAAGGCAGACAAACACCGTGAAGCAGGCGCATCCTTTGCACAAAAGCGCGATGCAATAAGGCAGGTGCAGTTATCCGATGGCAATACTTACGGCTTTGATTGTGCCAACGAAGACATTACAAACTTTATGGCAAGCTGGAAAGCAGCAGAAGTAAGCGGCAGCGCGCCGTACAAAGTGTGGAAAGCTGACGGCAGCAAAGGCATGATTACAATGCAGCTTGCTGATTTTAAAACTGTTTTTAATGCTGTGCGTACATCGCAACTGGAAGCATACGCATGGTACGGGGCTGTAGACGTACAAATTCAGGCTGCCGCTACAAAAGAAGATTTGGAAACTATCGTTTTGGAATAACAAAACCTAAAACACGCAGGGCGCTGATAAATAGCGGCTTTGAAAGCTGTTTAAAGTGTAAAGTAAAAACAGTACCATATTAGTGCCAGCAAAACGCAGGTACAGCAAGGCTTTACATGCTGTGTACACGCCAAAATTAGTACCACGTTAGTACCATTAAGGCAAAAGGTCAATGGTTTTGCGCAGTTGGGCAATGGTTTTATGCGTATACACGCCTTTTGTTATATCCTTTTCGGCGTGCCCTAAAATTAATTTAACGCAGTGCAGGTTGGCTTTGGTGTTGTCAAACCACGTTGCCAGTGTGTGCCTACATTCATGTGGTGTATGTTTGCAATGTGTAACCTGCATTACCTTTTTAAAGCGTGCAAATAATAGACGGTAATTTATCGGGGTAACATCATCAAGCATAATTAAATGGCTGCCGGGCAATGACATCCAAAATTCAAAATAAGGCAAAGTTCGCTTTGATATAGGTATTATGCGGTTGCTGCTGCTTTCGGTTTTAGATTTGCCGATTTTAAATATCCTCCGTTTAAGCGAAACATCCTTTTTTAGCACGCCTGCAAATTCTGATGGGCGGGTGCCTGCATAACACATCATTACTACGCACATTGCCCAGCGTGCAAGCGGGTGTGTAACATCATCGGCAATGGCACGTACGCGGTTTAACTGCCGCGTATTAAAGGGCGTTTTTGGGTACTTACGTTTATGCTTATCAATCGTGACATACTGGCTATAATCAACGGCATCGCTGCCCAAAATGCCGAATTTAATGGCGTAGTTATAGATGTGGTGCATGACAGTACGCACCTTTTTCTGCGAGTCATGATTGCCGCCGCTGTCGCGCGTATCGGTAATAACTTGCTGTAAATCGGCAGTGCGCAAAGCTGATATGGGTTTATCCCATATCCGGCGGCAGTGCTTAAAGGATGACTGATAGTTGGCAATGGTAGTATCGTCAAGTTCGCGTCCTTTAAAGGTTTCGCCGCAAACAAGGTTATAAATTTGGGCAAATGTAGCCTGTTTATAGCTTTGTAGGTAGCGTTCCGGATGATTGCCGAAATCGGCCAGCATTAAAAGCCCGTCCTCGTAAGATTCTGCGTCGCCGATATAAACCTGCTTACCGTTGACGGTAGCGCGTACCATTGCAGGCTTGGCGCGATTGGCATCTTTACGCATTGTAACGCTGCCTTTGCCGTTGGCACGTTTTGGTGGTTTTGGCTTTTGCTTTAACATTTTTAACAACTCCTTTCCATTTGATTATAAAGGCAGGTGGTTTGATGGGAGCGTTTTTCGTTGGGTATGTAATTGGTTCTATTTTAACCGCTTTGGGCATTATGTTTTTTATGGGCGCTAATTCTGATAAGCGCAATTAACAATACGGGGGTGGTGCGGTGGATATGGAAGAAGAAATTCGAGAACTTCGGAAGGACATTAAAGAAATGTCGGCACAGCTTAGCAGCGTGCAGACAATGCTTTCCGGCAGTGTGCTCGACGAGTTGGCTGTGGTGCGCAAACGGCTTGATAAGCATAGCGACCGCCTGGACGCTTTGGAACGAACACAGCACCAGGCGTTAACGCTGAAAAGTTTGTTTGTATGGATGTCGGCAACGATTTTATCAGCAGTTGGCGTAGCGATAGCTATTGTGGAAGTAATTTTAAAGTAAAGGGGGTATGCAAATAATGGCAGACGAAGTAAAAGAAACCATCTCAAATTTTAATTTAAAAGACGGGTTGAGTATTGACGAAGCAAAAGTAAGCGCGCTGATACTTTGCCTTGTAATCTGTTTTATTTTTGTATTGGTCAAGTACCAGGTTGACGGCGATATTAGCGATAACATTGTACTGGTGTTCCAAACTTTGGTTGCGGCCGTGGCCGGCGTAAATATCGCCAACAAAGTAACAACCGTATTTAAAGGTAGCAACAATAAATAGGGGGCTGTTAAAATGGCAAGAGTCTTTTTAAATCCTGGGCATTGTCCCGGTATCGACCCTGGGGCAATCAATAAACGCAGTGGCATTACCGAAGCAGATATTGCACTTGAAATTGGCACCATGGTTAAAAAGTATTTGGAAGCGGCTGGCTGCGAGGTGAAGCTGTTGCAATCAGATAACCTTAATTATGACGGCGTTGGAGAGTGCGTCTGCGAAGCAGCAAATAACTGGCCTGCGGATGTTTTTGTAAGCCTTCATTGTAATGCTTTTAATGGCATGGCAGAAGGTACGGAAATTTATACAAGCAGAGGGCAGACAGCAGCTGACGAACTGGCCACCTGCATTATGTCCCAGGTGGAAAATACTTTCGGTGCAAAACTGTATGTGCGTTCCGAATGGCTGGACGGAGATGTTGACCGAGAAGCAGGCTACGTAGTTCTTAACGCAACCAATATGCCTGCTGTGCTGTACGAGATGATTTTCATTGACAACGATACCGACCTTGAATTTTTACTTGCCAATAAGGATGAAATGGCCAGAGCTATTGCAAGAGGTGTTACAGATTATCTCAGCAAGTAGAGTACAGTAGAGTAGGTAACGAGTAACTAACGAGTAAAACTGGTACGAAGTGGTACAAGAATTGGTACAAGATTGGTTCGGTTTTGGTGCCAACATAAGACTAAACTGAACCAATTTGCAAATTACCGTCAAGTTAAAATATTCAGTGTTTATGCGGCTTTGCAGAATTTTAGGACTAAAAACCAATTACTTTTGCAAGTAAAATTAGCTTGTTTTAGTTCTAAAAAACGTTTGATATACGAGAAATCTCGTGTATTTTATCGCGAAAGGTTTAAACCGGTCGAAATCGACCAGTTTAACCATTCGAAAAATTCGAGCTGTTGAAGGGGGTGAAACCATGAACAAAACTAAAATGGCTATTATTGCCGGTATTGTGCTGTGCGTAATTGTCGGCTGCATTGCTGGCGGCGCATTTAACTAATCTTATTTGCAAGGCTGCTGCTGATACCGGCGGCAGCCTTTTGAACTTGTAACAAAATGGAACAAGTTGAAAGGAGTGCTGACGTTGTGCCTGAACAAAAAAGCAGTAAAAAACGTTATTTTATTATTGCTGCTGTTATTGCCGCTGTGCTTATTTCCGTTGCCTTGTGGCGCGGCGGAGATAACGCCGGAACAGCTGACAGCGTTGGAAAGCAGATTGAACAGGCTGGACGAAATCAACAGGCTATCACTGGCGGAATTGCAGACGCTGAAAGCACAGCTGGCAGCGTCACAACAAGCATTGACCGAAGCCAGGAAGCAATCGGAACAGCTACAAGCGCAGCTGGCCGCCTTGAAAGTTACCTCGCAGAATCAGGAAGCCTTATTGCAGAATGCAGAGAAATCCTCGAAAGCGTTGGAAAAGACGCAGGCGAAGAAAGCACTGAATGAATACGCGGTGCAGATTGATGATGCAAGCAGCATTACCGGTATTGCCTACGGCAGGTATTTCCGGATAGGGGAGAGCAGCCGCTATATCGGTGCCCGTGCTTCTTATAATTGGGACGATAACAAGTTCGGATTATGGGTGTCTGTTTTGGCATAAAAGAAAAGGCGCTGCCGTTTACACTGGCAACGCCTTTTGGTATAATATATTAAATTGATATTAATCAGATTGCTAAAGATTCACGGTTAAAATGCCATGATATGTTTTTGTAAGCATATGGAATGTTGCGTGTCTTCGGCACCAATGGTAAATACACAGCAGTACTCGAAAGAGTGCTGCTTTTTTGTATACAAAAAGCCCGTGGAATTTGCTCCATGGGCTTTTGTTGATGTTATGGGAACTTTTAGGTTGTAGAGTTAACAGGTTTTAACGGGACAACGGCAAGAGTTTTGCCGAGCGGGGCGAGCAGTTTTAAAATAGTTGCTATTTGCGGATTGGTAGTACCTTTTTCTATTCTGGCAATGACAGGCTGTTTTATACCTGTTATATTTTCCAATTCTTTTTGAGTAAGGCCTTTTTCACGTCGGGCTTTGATAAGTTCACCGATAATGGCTACACGTAAGTCGCTGGCAGCAATTTCTTCGGGTGTAAAATATTCTTTTTCAAATTCTTCCCAGCTCATACCAATGGCAGGATTGTTTTTGAGCAAATCTTTTTTCATTATTCAAGCCCCCTTTGCCTGATTTCAGATAATTCCTTTTTAGCTTTTTCAATTTCTGCTTTTGGTGTTTTTTGAGTCTTTTTCATAAAAGTATGCAATAGCACAAAACTGTTATCAATCCAGGCGGCAAATAAAATTCTGTCGCGTAGTGGGCGGAGTTCCCAAATTTCACCTTCAAGGTGTTTTAAATACGGTTCACCAATTTGTGTTCCGTATAGGCTTAAAGCTTTTATATAATCTCGTATTTTAGTTGCTTTAATACGGCTGTCTTTGTTGTTTTGGGCAGCTAAAAGATTAAAATAATCAGCAACTGGCTGATTACCCTTGCGGTCTTTATAAAAATAGATTTTATACAAATTTGCAGCTCCTCTCGCAATTATTATAACTTAAAAGTTATAAACAGTCAATAACTTAAAAGTTATTAAATATAACAGAGCAAAAAATAAGGCTTTACCGCAGGTATTGACAGTAAAGCCTCATAACTGAAAATATTTGAGATTATTGGAATTTGTAAAAATACATGAAATTAATGAATGTTTATAACGTACTTATCTGCCATGCGGGTCAAAATCCAAAAAGCTGTCGCCGCCGCAAATGGGGCAGACGGGGCTTTTAAAGAAAAAATAATAAATGGCGTAAAACAGCAGCCAGCTGCCGCCTGTAAAAAATGTCAGCAAAAGCAAAATAAAGTAATTAACTTTCTTTTCGGGTTTTATCATGCGGTGGCAGTAGTTGCAGTATTTCAATATAATCACCTCATTTGGTTTAGGGTTTGTCCGGTTCATAATTCTAACTTTATCTTACACTAAAATGGTGTAAAAATAAATGACGCTATAAAATTTTTACCTTGTGATTTTAGTAACATACTAAATTTTGTTTTGCTGTTTACTGCGCTTTTACAGCTTCTTTACGGCGTTTTGTTGACATTGCTTTTTAAAAATAATATAATAGATTAGTCGCATAAGAAGCTGCGGCGTTATTATTTTTTTAGCATTACCCTGCTGCCGTGAGCAGCCAGCAAGAGAGGAAGAAAGACTTTTATGATAAGAAACGATTTGCGTAATATTGCAATTATTGCCCACGTTGACCACGGCAAAACAACCCTTGTAGATGCCATGCTGAAACAGAGCGGCATTTTCAGGGCCAATGAACATGTTGAAGAACGCGTTATGGACTCTAACGCACTGGAACGTGAACGCGGCATTACTATTTTGGCAAAGAACACGGCTGTAATGCACAACGGCACTAAAATTAATATTCTCGATACCCCGGGCCATGCCGACTTCGGCGGCGAAGTAGAACGCGTGCTCACCATGGTTGACGGCGTGCTGCTGCTTGTAGATGCTTACGAAGGCCCTATGCCGCAGACCAAATATGTTCTGCGCAAAGCGCTTGAACGCAATTTGAAACCTATTGTTGTTATTAATAAAATCGACCGCCCCGACCAGCGCGTAAACGAAGTTATTGACGAAGTTCTGGATTTGTTCATTGAACTGAACGCCAACGACGACCAGCTGGAATTCCCGGTTGTTTTAACTTCTGCCCGCAACGGCATTGCCAAACTTTCCATGGAAGATGAAAGCGACAACCTGGAACCCTTGTTCCGCGTAATTTTAGAGAACATTCCCGCACCGGACGTTGATACCGAAGCTCCGCTGCAAATGCTTGTTAATACGCTTGACTACGACGATTATGTAGGCCGCATTGTTGTAGGCCGTGTTGTACGCGGTACCATTCACAACGGCGAAAACATTATGCTGATGGACAATAGCAGCAACCGCAAGGCTAAAATCGGCCGCCTGTATACCTATCAGGGATTAAAGCGCGTTGAAGTTGACGAAGTTGCCGCAGGCGATATCGTTGCTTTAATCGGCCTTGCCGACGCTAATATCGGCGATACCATTGCCGACGCCGAAAACCCCGAAAAACTGGAAGGCATCAGCATCGACGAGCCTACTCTTTCCATGGTATTCTCCGTTAATACCAGCCCGTTTGCAGGCCGCGAGGGCGAATTTGTAACAAGCCGCCATCTGCGTGAGCGCCTGTTTAAAGAAGTTAAAACCAATGTTGCCATGAGGCTTGAAGAAACGGAAAGCCCGGATTCTTACATTGTTAAGGGCCGCGGCGAGCTGCACCTTTCCATTTTAATTGAAACCATGCGCCGCGAAGGCTACGAATTACAGGTTGGCAAACCGAAGGTTATTACCCACCGCGACGAAGAAGGCAATTTGCTTGAGCCTATGGAAGCGCTGACCATTGACGTGCCGCAGGACTTTATGGGCGCTGTTATGGAAGGCCTTGGCCTGCGTAAGGCAGAGCTTCAGAACATGACAGAAATGGCAGGCTACCTGCGTATGGAATTTTTGATTCCGGCGCGCGGCCTTATCGGCTTCCGCAACCAGTTCTTAACCGATACCAAAGGCAATGGCATTATGAACCATGTGTTTGCAGGTTATGCGCCTTATAAAGGCGATATTCCGGGCCGTACCCGCGGCAGCCTTGTTGCTTTTGAAGCCGGTGAAACCACTTCTTACGGCATCAGCAACGCACAGGAACGCGGCACAATGTTTATCGTGCCGGGCGAACAGGTTTACGAAGGACAGATTATCGGCGAAAACAGCCGTGAAGACGATATGGACGTTAACCCCTGCAAGAAAAAACACGTCAGCAACATGCGTGCTTCCGGCAGTGATGAAGCAATCCGCCTGATTCCGCCCAAAACCTTCTCTCTGGAACAGGCTCTGGAACACATTAACGATGACGAACTTGTAGAAGTAACACCCAAGAGCATCCGTATGCGCAAGAAAATCCTCGACAGGGTTGAACGCGGCAGACTGCGTGCGCGCAACAAACAATAAATTTTTGCCAAAAGCAGGATTTAAAAATTTTTTGTAGAAGTATTAACAGTACATTAGCTGAAATATGAATTTGGATGGAGGCACAGGAGATGGATTTAAAAAACACTGCTTTAAAGTTTTGGCATACAGATACTGAAGAAGTTGGCTACGGCGGGCCTTGCCTTGTAAAATCCGGGCATATGGATATTCTGGTGCGTACACCGCGCCAGTTCAGCGATGTGCGTGAATATGCAGATGCGCTGATGAGCGGCTCCACGCTGATGATTTCTTTTGAAGCCGTGGACTGCGTAATGCGCAACCGTATTTTTGATTACCTTAACGGTGTAAGCTATATTATCGGTGCGCGCGTATCCAAAGTGCAGGACGATATGCTTTTGTATGCTCCTTCTTCCGTAGAAATAAACAAAGAAGCAGGTAAAAAATCTTCCCGCTCCTGGCTTGGCAGATAATAAATAAAACTTTTAACGCCTGACGGTTAATGCCGCCAGGCGTTTTTATGTAGGTTTGTTTTTGTAAAGTTTGTAACTGTATGCGGCAGCTTTTGGCGGCGATATGCAAAAAAATTGCCGCTGTTTATGGCTGCGGCAGGTATTTTGCATAGTTTAAGCGAATAATATACTTTATAAGTTTATTTAAATTTTTGATGGGAGATGATGATATGCCGTATTTGCTTTTTACATTAATTATCAGTATTATTGTGGCGGTATTTGCAGTGCAGAATGCTGCTGACGTAACGGTTGGCTTTTTGATGTGGACGGTGCAGACCAGCCTTGTTGTGGTAATTTTGGGCGCTGCGCTTTTGGGTGCGCTGGCGATGGGCTTTTTTACGCTGATGCTGAAAGCCAAGCACTATTTGTATAACAAGAGCCTGAAATTTGAAATTGACCAGCTGAAAAAAGAAAATGCCAAATTAAAAGAAGAAAAAGAAATGCTTATGCACAGCCAGCGCAATAAAGAGCTGGAAAAACCTGCGGAAGAAGCTGTTAGCAAAGCATGAAGAAACATAAAATATGGCAGTTTAACGAATTTAACAGGGAAGAAGCGGAAAAGCTGGCGCAGCAGGCAGGCGTTTCGCCGCTGGTGGCAGGCATTTTGCTGAACCGCGGCATAAAAGATGCCAAAAGCGTGCGTGAGTTTTTATACGGCAGCGCCGAGCCTTACCACGACCCGTTTTTAATGAAGGATATGCCCAAAGCGGCAGAACGCATCTGGCGCGGAATTGATGCCGGCGAGCGCATTACGGTTTACGGCGATTACGATGTGGACGGCATCAGCGCGAGCTCGCTTTTATATTTGTTTTTAAAAGACTGCGGAGCAGACGTTAACACTTACATACCGGAGCGCAAAAGCGAAGGCTACGGGCTGAATATTGACGCGCTGAACCATCTGGCGGAAGCCGGGACAACGCTTGTGGTAACAGTGGACTGCGGCATCAGCGCGGTAAAGGAAATTGCAGGCGCGCCAAAAACGCTTGATATTGTGGTAACTGACCACCATACGCCGCCGGAGGTTTTGCCGGAGGCTTACGCGCTGGTAAATCCGCATCAGAAAGACTGCAATTACCCGTTTGAGCATCTTTCCGGCGTGGGCGTGGCCTTTAAGCTGTGCCAGGCGCTTTATAAAATGCGCTTTCCGGATAAGCCGCTGTGGGACGGCAATACCGAGTTTGTGGCTTTGGGCACGGTGGCCGATATTGTGCCGCTGTGGGGCGAAAACCGCGCGCTGGTTAAGCACGGGCTTAAAAAGATGGAAACAACGGAAAACATTGGGCTGAAGGCGCTGATAGAAAAGAGCCGCTGCCCGGTTAAGGATATAACTTCCGAAAATATAGGTTTTATACTGGCGCCGAGGCTTAACGCCGTTGGCAGGCTGGAGCACGCGCAGCTGGCGGTTGAGCTTTTAACGGCGCAGGATGAAGCGCGTGCGGCGGAAATTGCCGAAGCGCTGAACGAAGAAAACACGCTGAGGCAGAAAATAAGCCGTGAGATTTTTATGGATGCCGAAAAAATGCTGGCGCAGTATGAACATATTGATACGGCGATTGTGCTGGCAAAGGAAGGCTGGCACGCAGGCGTTATCGGCATTGTGGCGTCGCGCCTTGTAGATAAGTACCATTTGCCGGTAATACTTATAAGTATCGACGGCGAGGTTGCCAAGGGCAGCTGCCGCAGCATACCGAGCCTTGATTTGTACCGTGCCATTGATGCGTGCAGCGGGCTTTTGGTGCAGTTCGGCGGGCATCATCAGGCGGCGGGGCTGACGGTAAAAACGGCAAATATTGAGGAGTTTAAGCGGCAGTTCCGCGCGGAGGTGGCGCGTACCTTAAAGCCGGAGGATTACCTGCCGGTGCTTAACGTAGACCTTTTGGTAGATAAGGATTATGTGCTTGATGTGCCGCTTTTAAACGAACTTAAGCTGCTGGAGCCATACGGCAGCAGCAACCCGGCACCGCTGTTTGCGTTTAAGGGCGCTGCGGTGCGTTATGCCAAAATTTTCGGTGCGGAAAATACACATCTGCGTTTTTCTGCTTTGTACGGCGGGCAGCCTTACCAGTGCCTGATGTGGGGCGGAGCGGAAAATTACCCCTGCATGTATAACGGCGCGGAGGCAGACCTGGTGTTTATGCCGAAAATTAATGTATGGCAGGATAAGGAAAACGTTAATTTGCAGGTTGTTGATTTTGCCCAGAAGCTGGCAATTTACGATTACCGGCACGAAGAAATTAACAAGCAGGCCTTTGTAAAAAAGCTTTTGCAAACCGAAAGTGATATACTTATTTATGTTAACGATAAAAAAGCCTTTTTGGAAAATACGGATATAGACGCAGCGTTTGTAAGGGAATACGGCAGCGGCGGCGCGGCTCGCACCGTGGTGCTGTATGATTTGCCGGAGTGTGATGTTGCCGAACTTGCAGCCTCGTTAAAAAAAGGCAGCCTTGGTTGCAGTTTATTTCTGTTGTATAATAATGTTGATTACGATAATGCGGTTGAATCGCTGTTCAGGCGCTGCCCCAACCGTCTGCATCTGGCGGAAGCCTATAAAAAAATGGCCTGCCGCCTGAAAAAAGAAGTAATTGCTGATGAAGCCGTGCTTATTGCCGAATGCGGCATGGAGGAAATTTATTTAACGGTGTTTGAAGAACTGAATTTCATCAACCGCAGCGGCGGCAAGGTGAGCATGGCCGCCGTCAGAAAAAATAATCTGGAAAATTCTCCTGCCTTCAGGCAGGCTGAAGAAACCGGCCGTAAGATTTACAGGCAGTACCGTGCCAATATGCTTGCCTCTCCGCAGGTAATAGCGGGCGGGCACGGAATTTGATTGGGTAAGGATGTGGTTATATGCCGGAAACACATGTAATTAGCGTCGAAGAATTCTTCGAAATGATAAAAAAATATCTTAATGATAACCAGGTGGCATTTGTACATAAGGCCTATGACGTAGCTGCCAAAGCCCATGCCAATCAGCGCCGTAAATCGGGCGAGCCGTATATTATTCATCCGCTGGGCGTGGCCACGATACTGGCAGAGCTGCAAATGGACGAAACCACGCTTGCCGCAGCTTTTTTGCATGACGTTGTTGAAGATACCGAAACTACGCTTGACCAGTTAAAGGAAATGTTCGGCGTGAAGGTGGCAGACCTTGTAGACGGCGTTACCAAGCTCGGCAAAATCGAATATATCAGCAAAGAGGACCAGCAGATTGAAAACTACCGCAAAATGTTTCTGGCTATGGCCAAGGACATACGCGTTATTATGATTAAGCTGGCCGACCGCCTGCACAACATGCGCACCATGAAGTATATGCCGGTGCATAAGCAGCAGTCCATCTCGCGCGAAACAATGGAGGTTTACGCTCCGCTTGCGCACCGCCTCGGCATTTACACTATTAAGTGGGAACTTGAGGATTTGGCCTTCCGTTATATGGAGCCGGAAATTTACTACGACCTTGTAGAGCAGGTTAAGGTAAAGCGCCGCGAAAGGGAAGCCATGATTCACGAGGCAATGGCGGAAATTAAAGAGCATTTGGACGAGCAGCACATTAAGTGTGAAATTCAGGGACGCCCGAAGAATTTTTACAGCATTTACAAAAAAATGCAGCGCGACCATAAAGAGCTCAGCGAAATTTACGATTTGCTGGCCATCCGCGTGCTGGTTGATACCGTTGCGGACTGCTACGGCACGCTGGGCGTTGTGCACAGCCTGTGGCGCCCGATTCCGGGGCGTGTAAAGGACTACATTGCCGTGCCTAAATCCAATATGTACCAGTCGCTGCACACTACCGTGCTGTACCATAACGGGCAGCCGCTGGAAATTCAAATCCGTACTTTTGAAATGCACCGCATTTCTGAGTTCGGTATTGCGGCGCACTGGCGTTATAAAGAAAGCGGCGGCAAGAGCAATATGCCGTCCGGCGGCGACAAGGACTTTGAGGCCAAACTTTCCTGGCTGCGCCAGCTTTTGGAATGGCACAAGGATATGAGTGATTCGCGCGACTTTGTAAACACGGTAAAAATGGATGTTTTTGCCGACGAAGTATTCGTGTTTACGCCGCGCGGCGACGTTATTGACCTGCCTGTCGGCAGCGTGCCGATTGACTTTGCTTACCGTATCCATACGGATGTAGGCAACCGCTGCGTTGGTGCGAAGGTTAACGGGCGCATTGTGCCGCTCGATTACAAATTAAGCAACGGCGATATCGTCGAAGTTATCACTTCCAAGCAGGCCACCGGCCCGAGCCGCGACTGGATGAACATTGTCGGTTCTTCCGATACGCGCAATAAAATCCGTTCGTGGTTCAAAAAAGAGCGCCGCGAAGAAAATATCGCCAAAGGGCGCGAGATGCTTGAAAAAGAAACCAAGCGCCTTGGTTACGATATTAAAGTGCTGCTTAAGGCAGACAAAGTTAAAACCGTGGCTGCTTCGTTCCGCCTGGACAGCGAGGAAGCGCTGTATGCCAGCGTGGGCTACGGCGGCGTAACGCTTAACGGCGTTATGAGCAAGCTGGTTGAGCTTTATAAAAAAGAGCAGAAGCTTACAGTTACCAAAGACCTTTCACAGCTTCTGGCAGAACTTAAACCGCGCCGCAGCAAGGCCAAGGCCAGCCACGGCATTCTCGTTAAAGGCGAGGAAGGCATTATGGTCAAACTGGCGCGCTGCTGCAACCCGATTCCGGGCGACCCGGTAATAGGCTATATTACGCGCGGCAGCGGCATTTCCGTACACCGCACGGACTGCCCCAATGTTTTAAGCAACAATCCGGACGAGCAGCGCCGTTTGATTGAGGTATCGTGGGATATTACTACCGATGCCGTTTATAAAGTTAACATTGTTATCAACGCTTCCGACAGGCCGGGCATGATGGCAGACATTATGCAGGTTACAAGCGAAGCCAAGCTGAACATTAACGCGCTTAACTGCCGCACCAACAAGCATAAAAACGCTTACATCACCATGGGGCTGGATATCAGCAATCTGGAGCAGCTTGATAACATTATGAATAAAATAAAACGCATGAAGGGCGTTTACAGCGTTGAACGCCAGGTTTCTTCAAGCGTGCACCACCTTTAATAAACCGCTTTACAGGAGGATTTAGATGAAAATTATCGCAATGGAGGTTGGCTATATTGCCACCAACTGTTACATTGTAGTTAACGAAGAAACGCACCACGGCGTTATTATCGACCCGGGCGGAGACGCAGGCCGCATTATGGAAGCCGTGCAGAAAGAAAACCTTACCGTTGACGCCATATTTTTAACGCACGGCCACGGCGACCATATTATGGCGCTGGCAGAGGTTGCGGAAAAAACCGGCGCGCCGGTGTATATCAGTAAGGAAGATGCGCCGATGCTGACCGACCCTGTGGGCAGCCTTGCCGCTTATATCGGCGGGGGAGCGCTTAAAAAAGCAGCCGATAAATTTTATGCCGACGGCGATGAAGTGGAAGCAGCCGGCATTAAGTTTAAAGTGCTGGCAACACCGGGGCATACTCCCGGCGGCGTATGCCTTTTAACCGGCGGCGTTGTGTTCTGCGGCGATACCGTTTTTGCCGAATCAATCGGCAGGACGGATTTTCCCGGAGGTTCATACAAACAGCTTTTGCAGTCCATTAAAGAAAAAATTCTTCCGCTTGACGACGACGTTAAACTTTTGCCGGGCCACGGGCCTGCTACTACGGTAGGATGGGAGAGACGCAGAAATCCGTTTCTGCAGTAACAAATGATTAAAGATTTCAGCACATTACGCAACAGCACCGCTTTTAAAGTGGCTGTGGCGGCATTTATATCGTTTATATTTTACCTGTTGGGCAACTTCCTGCTGCCGATACTTTTGGCGGTGGGGCTGGCATTTTTGCTGCACCCCGTTACCAAGTTGTTCGGCAAAATTACGCTCGGGCGCGGCACAATCCATCTTTCGCGCGTGGTAACAATTTTAATGGCGTTTGTGGCCTTTGGGGTTATTGTTTTCTGCGCCGTAACCTTCATTATTTTGCCGCTGTTCGGGCAGATTAACGCCCTTGTAGGCAAAATACCTGACTATACCACCAAAATGGATGCCGCAACTTTTGACTGGCTTTTGGAAGACCCTGCCAATTACCCGCGTCTGCCGCATAATATAGAAAGCCTTTTCGATTATATTACCAGCTGGCTGATGGGCTTTGTGGCAGCGGTTTTGCGCAACCTGTTAAAATCGACGCTTGACATTATTGCCAACCTTGTCGGTCTGATTGTTGTGCCTTTCCTGGCATTTTACTTTTTAAAAGACTGGCGCGACCTGCGCGCAATGCTGATTAACTTTTTCAGCTACGAAGCGCAGCCGCGTGTAGCGCATATTATTGATGAAATAGGCATAACCTTAAGCTGCTACATTCAGGGGCTGGCACGCCTGAGCCTTATTGCAGGCTTTTGCATAGCCGTTGGCACAACGATTTTGGGTATTCATTATCCGCTTGTTTTTGGCCTGCTTGCCATTCTTGCGGAAATGGTGCCGGTTGTGGGGCCGCTTATCGGTGCCGTGCCTGCGGTGTTCATAGCGTATTCGCAAAGCCCGCAGTCGGCATTTTATGTGGCGCTGTTTTATCTGGTGTTCTACCAGTTTGACGCCAATGTTTTAATGCCGCGCATTATCGGCAGAAAGATTGATTTGCATCCGGTAATTTTAATTTTAAGCCTTTTAATCGGCGCCAAGCTGTACGGCATTTTGGGCATGCTGTTTGCCGTGCCGGTTGCCGCTGTGTACCGCGTTTTGTATAAAGAGCTGTGGCACAGCACTGACGAGGCACTGGAAGAAGCAACTCCCGCGCAGTTTGACGAAAGCCGCAGAAAATAAAATTACGGTCTTAACGGGCCGTATTTTTATTTTTAACCTTATTTTTACACCGCAAACCAAAGTTTTTGCTGTTGGTGTTGAATAATGCGCCTTAATTGTGGTACAATATTTAAGTATGTAAACTTATGGATTTGCCGCAGAAGGCAGTGAGGAGGAATCAGCTTGCTTACTACTGCGCCAAGAGGCACAAAAGATATACTGCCGCAGGAAATAGAAAACTGGCGGTATGTAGAAGCCGTTATGCGCCGTATTTGCGCGCAATATGGCTATAAAGAAATAAGAACGCCGGTATTTGAGCATACCGAGTTGTTTAAACGCGGCATTGGCGATACCACCGATGTTGTTGAAAAAGAAATGTATACTTTTACCGACCGCGGCAACCGCAGCATTACACTGCGCCCGGAAAATACGGCGTCTGCCGTGCGCGCTTTCTGCGAACACAAGCTTTATGCAGAACCTGCACCGACAAAGCTGTATTATATCGGGCCGATGTTCCGCTACGACCGTCCGCAGGCAGGGCGTTACCGCCAGTTCCACCAGTTTGGCATTGAAGCGCTGGGTGTGGATACACCGGCAATTGACACCGAGGCAATTTTACTTGCCGTTACCATTTTAAAGGAACTGGGCTTAAAGGATTTGCACTTGAAAATCAATTCCGTGGGCTGCCCCAAATGCCGCCCGCAGCACAGAGCCAAATTGCAGGATTATTTCCGTCCGCATCTGGAAGAATTGTGCGACGACTGCAAATCGCGTTTTGAGCGCAACCCGCTGCGCCTTTTGGACTGCAAAGTACCGCATGACCACGAACTTGCAGCCGGTGCGCCGAGCCTTGGTGACTGTGCGAAGAATGCCGCGCGCATTTTGAAGGCGTAAAAAAACTTTTAACTGCCGCAGGCATTGATTTTGAAGTGGACAACACACTGGTGCGCGGGCTTGATTATTACACCAAAACCGCGTTTGAAATTCAGTATGTGCCGCTGGGCGCACAGAGCGCTGTATGCGGCGGCGGACGCTACGACGGCCTTGTTAAGGAAATCGGCGGGCAGGATGTTTCCGGCATCGGCTTTGCCATGGGCATGGAACGCATCCTTCTGGCGCTTGAAAGCCAGAACCTTTTGCCGGAGCATAAAGACGGCATCGACGCTTTTATCGTCTGCCCCAATCAGGATAATTTTGAACTGGCCTTTAAAACCGCTATCGCTTTAAGGCAGGCGGGGCTTAAAACCGAGTTTGACTTTATGGCGCGCAGCATGAAAGCGCAGATGAAGCAGGCCGGGCGCCTGAACGCCAAATTTGCCGTTATTTTTGGCGACAGCGAACTGGAACGCGGTGCCGTAACCTTAAAGGATATGGCAAACAGTACACAAACAGAAATTCCTGTTGATGAAATAGTAACAATTTTACAAACAGAGGTGCAAAAGTATGAGTAATTTGAAACGCAATCATTATTGCAGCACGCTTGCCAAAGCCGACAACGAAAAAGAAGTTGTGCTTTGCGGCTGGGTTGCCAAAAGACGCGACCACGGCGGACTGATTTTTATTGACCTGCGCGACCGCAGCGGCATTGTGCAGGTAGTGGTTGACCCCGACCACGCCGGTGAAGATTTTGCCAAGGCAGAAGCTATCCGCAGCGAATATGTTATTAAAGTGCACGGTGTTGTACGCCTGCGCAGCGAAGAAACTATCAACCCCAACCTTGCTACCGGCGAAGTTGAAGTTGTAGCCAAAGAGCTGGAAGTTTTAAACAGCGCCAAAACCCCTCCGTTCTACATTCAGGACGGCATTGACGTTGACGAAAACCTGCGCCTTAAATACCGTTACCTTGACCTGCGCCGCCCGGAAATGCAGCGCAATTTAATGCTGCGCCACAAAGTTACCAAACTGATGCGCGATTACATGGACAACCATGATTTCTGCGAAATTGAAACCCCGATGCTGACCAAGAGCACTCCGGAAGGCGCACGCGACTACCTCGTACCGAGCCGCGTTAACCCCGGCAAGTTCTATGCTCTGCCGCAGTCCCCGCAGATTTTCAAACAGCTTTTGATGGTAGCAGGTATGGAACGCTACTTCCAGATTGTACGCTGCTTCCGCGACGAAGACCTGCGTGCCGACCGCCAGCCGGACT
>ENA-OPAP01000559-OPAP01000559.1-human-gut-metagenome-genome-assembly--contig:-NODE-559-length-22090-cov-10.790515_pt1 | contig 22090 bp, 18 predicted proteins | sample MGYA00241059_ERZ501434 | MGnify/ENA primary metagenome ERZ501434 (study PRJEB25962, sample SAMEA1967055) | human gut metagenome | biome: human gut; feature: human-associated habitat; material: faeces...
GCACTGTGCCCCCTTTTTACTAACGATGCAGATTATTTTCGCTTCTGTATCATATAGGCGCGTAGTTGCGGATTTGAGGATATACCAATGGAGACAGAGGAGAATATTCTTACTAACTGCCTAAATGATTTGAAAGACGCATACGATTATTTATCATGGAATGATACACATGGACTACGAGCATCGAAAGCTGATAGAGGTGCTGTCCAAGCACTACGAGCTCATATTCTTATGTGGAAGAATCGCAAAAATAAATCTGTGATTGACCCTCAGAATTATAAAGACGCTATTGCTGCTATAGATGATATTGAACAGTCAAGCAAATATGATCTTCAAAATATGGATAATTATCTGAAAATCTGGAATGGCGGTGGCAAGTCGATAGAGTCTATCTTCGAGTTTCCTTATAGTAGAGGAGATGGTGAAAAGTTCTCAAAAAATTCTATTTTTTCCAGATTTCTAGGTTATCCGATAAATACGGATAGAATTAATGAATCGGTATTTAAATATGAAAAATCATTCTTAGATATAATTGATAAATATACAGCGAATGGAGATAGAAGAAGAACCGACTGTTGGGAACGTTGGGGAGAAGAGAAATTCCAGTATACCAAAAAGTATTCGAGCATTACATATCTTGACGTAGACAAGCTGAATTGGGAGATGGATAATACATTTGTTCTGTTCAGATTGAGTGATATGTATCTTCTTCGGGCAGAAGCTCATTACGAATTGCAAGAATATGATCTGGCAAGAGCTTATTTAAAGAAAATACACGAAAGAGCAGGCATCTCAGATACTGTGGCTGATAACATCCCGGACGATCAACTCGGCACTGAAATTTGCGAAGAGCGAATGAGAGAACTTTATCTGGAAGGACATAATCTATACGACTGGGTACGCAACGGGCAGTATGCCGGACGAAATGGCTACACAATGAACCGGTACACACAAGAAGGATACTTATGGCCGGTGAACTCTACGCTGATTATTGACAACCAGTATGTACATCAAACTCCTTATTGGACTGACAAAATGCAATAACTAACATCCTAAAAAAATGAAAACCATGAAATTTATAAGATTTATATTACTGCTAATTATGGTATCACCTGTACTTGTTTCATGCGGTGATGATGATGGAGAACTTTCGAGTGCTTATGTTGATTCCATTACAACCGATTATCTGAGAGCAAATCGGTTTGGAATCTTCTCAATGTCTCTTGACTTGTTTGAGAAAGCCGGATATTTGGACTTGCTGGATCAGAAAGGTGTAACTGTTTTCATGCCGACCAACTACAGCATTAAACACTATATGAAACAGAAAGAATACATGTTGCATCAAGAAACCGGCAATGAAACACTTACGTATACGTATGATGATTTGGTAAAAGACTTGCCCTTATTTAAGGATTCGCTAAAAATGTATATTGTAGAGCAGCAGGTGAATCGTTCTGATCTGGAGAAAATGTCAGGTGAGGCTGTCACCCTGAAGTGCATGCTGGGGTGTGATATGAATATCAGTTTGAAGAAAACGAAACTTTATACCGAGAATGTACCCAATTCTGTTAATAAATACCTGTACTATACATTTATAATCAACGGATTGGATGAAAGCTCCAATGTCCCACTACAGGACAAGGATGTCAGCAACTATTGCCAAACATCCGGTTTGATTACTAAAACAGGTATTTTACATGTGCTAAGGGATGAACATCCATTGTTCTTTAACAGATATGAATATAAATAACAATTAAAACTGAGTACTTATGAAAAGCAAATATGTGAGTTGCTTGTATATTGCGGCAATGCTTTCTTCTATGACAACCTTTATAGGCTGTGAAGAAATTCCCGACGGATACATTTCTGATAAAATAATATATGTACAGAATCCTTTTGTTGTGCAGAAAGGGATTGAGATTACCACAGCTCCACCTAATATTAATGGAACCTCCTACCCTTTAAAATTCAGATTATTAGAAGCAGAGGGCCCCGATGGGCAAATGACTACGATTTTAACCGACCCAATAGCAACCAGAGTATGGGAAAAGCCGTATGACTTTAAAACAGATAAAACGATTGATGCGATTAATAAAAAGATAACTGTTATCAATGCCCCTGTGATGCGTATATCAGAATCGGGAGGACAAATAAGTTTCTCATCTGCATCTACTGCGGTTCCTTCCGGTGAGTATAAAATATCAGTAGAGATGTCCAACTCTGCAGGAACTCGAGTCTATAAGGATATTTTCGTTGCTGCTATCCAAGAAAGCGATCCTTACTGGATGTTGGATGGAGGAGAGGGAGCATACTCTTGGAATTCGCAAGTGGGAAGTTGGGGGCCCATAGAAGCTGCCGGAATCTACGATTTTAAACATGATCCGGACGGTGAGAATGAAATCGAATTTATAGTATGTGACAAGAATGATAATCCTTTTAGCTGGAAAGACGGGGAAATAGTGAACAGAGGGACAGAGCGTAGCAAATTGGAAGATGTATGTTTCGAAACTCCCAATTACACCGAGCGATCTGCCATCTTTAAATATCCGTTTGCTCCTTTTCCGTTTGCCCCGGGTGGAGGTGAGCAATATCAATATTGCTATAGAATATTGGGTAACTACTTGAAGTATGACGATGAGACTCGTAGCGGATACATGAATCTGGTCGTGAATTTCAGAGTATTGCTTGATGGGAAATGGACAATTAAAGTGAAATTTCCTGCAATTACCCGCATGCCTAAAAACGGCTGATGAATAGGTTAGTTTATATATTTATTGTTCTGTTGCTGCCTGCCATTAAGGCGGCAGCAACAGTCAAGTTGCATAGCCTGTTTTCAGACAATATGGTTATACAACGTGAACTTCCCATTCATATATTTGGCACTGCTGATCAAGGTGAATCAATCACAGTCACGTTTGGGAACGCGACAGTACATGCGGTTGCTGATATAAAGGGGAATTGGTCTGTTGAGTTGCCGGCTCAGGAAGTATGTATGATAGGACAAAGTTTAGTAGTAGAAGGAAAGACGAAAATCGTGCTGCGTGACATATTGATTGGGGATGTCTGGCTTTGTAGTGGTCAGAGCAATATGGAAATGGCACTAGGAAGTTGTAACGATTCAGTTGCCATCAAAGAAGCGGATTATTCTACAATTCGCTTTGTGCGTATTCCCTATCTTTGCAAAGATAGTCCACAAACTGATATGGATGTCGAAAGATTAGCATGGAATATCTGTACGCCGTACTCGGCCGGCGGATGTTCTGCCGTAGGTTTCTATTTTGCCCGAAGAGTCTCAAAAGAAATGGGAGTACCTATTGGAATTCTTATATCAAGCATTGGCGGCACAAATATTGAGAAGTGGATGCCACAATCCAGTTTTTTCCGAAATGCGATATTAAGTGAATATTATCAGAAAATAGAAAACTGGATGGAGCAATATCGGAAAGATTTAGTTACTTTTCAAGCACCGATGAAAGAATGGATGAAAGCTGTGAATGAATCACTCTTGAAACATGAAGATATTCCATCAATGCCTTATGTACCATTACATCCTTCTATGCCAGGTTCAAAATACGGAGGAGGGCAGTTCTCGCATTTATACAATGGAATGATTTCTCCATTATACCAGTTCAAAATAAAGGGAGCATTATGGTATCAAGGAGAAAACAATGGTGAGGAAGAGCGCACCTATGTCGAAAAAATGAAAGAGATGATAGCTGCTTGGAGAAATGGTTGGGGATATGAGTTCCCTTTTTATATCGTACAATTATCCAGCTGGCTCAAGCCGGTTAATGATCCTAATGATTGGAAAAAAGGTTGGCAGTTCTGCCGAGCGGCACAATTGGCTTGTGTTACAGAAATACCGAATACCGGTATTGCCGTGACGTATGATATTGGTGATGAAGAGGATATACATCCCAAGAATAAATATGATGTGGGTGAAAGGTTGGCTCTCTGGGCTTTAGCCCATGATTATGGAAAGGAAATATCTTTTAGCGGTCCGCTCTATAAAACTATAACTTTAGAAGAAGATAGAATTCGGGTTAATTTTAATTATTCCGAGGATGGATTGATGATTGGCAGAAAAGAAGGAAAAAAAGAAGTGGAGGAAGATAAGATAGGTAAACTGCAAGGGTTTGTTATAGCTGGAGAAGACAAAGTGTGGTATTGGGCTGATGCAAAGATTGAAGGAAACAGTGTGATAGTATCTTCACCGTTTGTCAATAAACCAATTGCTGTGCGCTATGCGTTCTCAATGAATCCGCGAGGTGCTAATTTATATAATCGAAGCGGGCTTCCGGCCTCTCCTTTCCGAAGTGATTGTTGGTAAATAGGTTTTTAGTAATAACTATCATAATAATGAAACAATTTTTATTTGTATTAAGTATATTAATGAGTGGTATCCTAACAGCCCAAAATGTTCCTTTGCCCACCGGTAAAGCCATCTACATCCCCAAAGACCTGCAACAAATGGATTTGCAGAATCCGGATAGTAAATGGAGCTACCATCGAATGGCGCATAGTGAGAACTTTGCTGTATTCTGGGAAAAAGGTTTTGGAAACGATTTATCATCACCTCCTCCATTGGAGGGGCATTCGATGAAGGTCGATCTACCGAACTTGTTGCATAAGTTGGAAACATTTTATGTTTATTTCCGTGATACATTGAAATTCGTTAAGCCGGGTTCGAAGAGTGAGAAGTACCGGATGATGGTAATGCTGAATTACTCATTGGAAGGCACTGCCTACGGAGGCGATTACGACCAACAGATAGGTGCACTATGGATAGCTCCCAACCGGATACAGGATAAAAAGCTGAATTGTATTGCTCATGAATTGGGACACAGCTTTCAGGCACAGATCTCTTGTGATGGAGAGGGGGAAGCTTGGGGAGGTAGCGGATTTTTCGAGATGGCTTCGCAATGGATGCTTTGGCAAGTAAACCCCGATTGGATCACGGATGAAAAGTATCATTGGGAAGCCTTCATGACACTGACGCATAAAGCGTATCTGCACCTGAAGAACATTTACCATTCTCCATATGTGCTCGAATATTGGGGAACGAAGCATGGCTTACCTTTTATCGCAGAGCTCTTCCGACAAGGAAAACGCGGTGAAGACCCGGTAATGACTTACAAACGACTGACAGGATTGGACCAGACACAGTTTTGTGATGAGATGTTTGATGCCTGCCGACATTTTATAAATTGGGATTTTGAACGGGTGTGGAAAGAAACTCGTCTGTATGCTAATCGGCATACTTGTAAGCTGATAGATGAAACCTCCGGTTGGCACAAGGTGGCGCCTGAGAATTGTCCGGAGAATTATGGGTATAATGCGATACCCTTAGTTGTTCCCGAAGCGGGGAAAGAGGTTGAGGTGGAATTCAGAGGAGAAAGGAATGGAGAAGAATATCATCTCTTCAATGTGGAGAAAGCCGGTTGGCGATACGGATTTGTGGGAGTAACGGAAGACGGAAAGTCCATTTATGGAGATATGAGCAGAGACGAAAAGGATAAGATACGTTTTGTGACTCCTAAGAAACAGAAACTAGCTCATTTGTGGCTGGTAGTGATGGGTGCTCCGACGAAACATTGGATGAATCCTCAAGATAAGCATGAGGATGCGCAATGGCCTTATCGTATAAAGCTGAAAGGTACGAAGCTGTTGAAGGATCATCTGTTATCTTTTTCTCTAAGATTTGATTCTTGATGCACTAAGATTTATAAGCAACAGGAACTAAAACCATCAGCGGTAAGTAGTAAATTTGCCATCAAACTGATTAGAGTATTACAGTGTAGAGATAGTATATTACTTCCGCCAGCGGGCTAGAGTGGTAAGGTAATTGAGTGCCGGATGAAACTTTCTGCTGTTTAATTTAGCTTGTTTTCTGGAAAAATAGTAATCTTGCAATTCATTTAATAAACTATAGCTGGAAGTACTATGAAAAGGCTTATTATATTCCTTTTATTGGTTTCTTATTTTGTTTCCTCCTCAGTGTTTGCAGGAAATAAAGATTTCAATTTTCGTCGCTTCACGGCAGCAGACGGTTTGTCTTCTAACACCGTGCGGGCCATCCTGCAAGATAAACGAGGATATGTATGGTTTGGCACGGACGAGGGACTGAATCGCTACGACGGTACGGGGGTAAATATCTACCAATATACTACTCAGACAACCCACGGTCTGGGATGCAACTATATTTCCGCTTTGTACGAAGGAGAAGATGAACTGTGGGTAGGCACAGGCGAGGGTTTATATCTTTATGCTTACGACACTAATACTTTTTCTTTCTTTGAAAAGCAGACATCGAAAGGTAAACAGATTACGACTGCCGTCAATGATATCAAGAAGGACAAAGAGGATAACCTATGGCTTGCCACTAGCGGGCAAGGGGTCTTTAAGTACAATCGGCAGATGGACAAATTGGAACAATATGAGTTTACTGCCTGTGTAGGCTTTGTGCCCGGACTATGCATTGATAATGAAAATTGGGTATGGGCGGTGACGAATCAAGGAGATCGGTATATCTACAAACTAAACAAAGCGGAAAACAAGTTTGAACCATTTGAACTAAAATATGAGGAGAAACGATACAAATCTCCTTCCATTGTGGCTTTTGAAGATACAGAACATAATTTGTGGCTGGGTACTTGGGGAGATGGGCTGCAAAAGATTGACCGATATAGCGGACAGGTGACTATCTACCTCCATCCTTCCGAAAAAGAAGGAATCATGCACATCCATTCTATCATGCAATATGCTCCTCACCAACTTCTCATAGGATCTGACGACGGATTGAGCAGTTTTAATACCTCCACCGGTGAGCACAAACTCTACTCTTACGACGAGGTGAATCCTTCTTCTCTTTCCAACCGTTTCGTATATCCTATTATGAAGGATCGCGAGGGCGGTGTATGGATCGGCACTTACTACGGAGGTGTCAACTACATATCCCCCAATACCGGACAATTTGAAAGTTACTCTCAATCCCGTTTTTTCAATTCAGTAAAAGGAAGCATTATCAGTCACTTCTGCGAAGATACCAATGGCAATATATGGATTGCCTCAGATGACGGAGGCTTAACTTGTTTATCAACAGCCGATAACCGCTTCATTCATTATATGCCCCAAGAAGGAAGAAATAGTCTGTCTTATCACAACGTGCATGCTCTTTGTATGGATGGTGACAATTTATGGATAGGAACCTATACCGGAGGAGTAAATGTATTGAATGTCCGTACCGGAGTATTTAAACAATATACGTCTTATCAAGGTGATCCGAAATCTCTGGACGGTAGCAGTTCATACGCCATATTCAAAGATCGCGAGCAACGTATTTGGGTAGCTACCATGTCGGGGATCAATCTCTATAATCGTGAAGAAGACAACTTTATCCGTGTAAAGCAACTGGGAGGGTTAACGATAGATATTGATCAGGATACGAAAGGTAACCTTTGGTTCGCTACACAAGGACGGGGATTGTTTAAGTACGACCCACAGACGGATAGTTGGAAAAATTATCAGCATAGCAAGCAGACCGGAGCATTGATCAGCGATCAAGTAAATTGCGTTTTGGTAGATCGGAACGGACAGATATGGGTCGGCACTATGGATGGACTTTGCCGGTATGATGTTGAAAAAGATCAGTTCGATCCGATAGCGCTGGACATACCAAGCCACAATATTTGCTGTATCATCGAAGACGAGCGCACGTTGTGGATGACTACGACGAAGGGCTTGGTACGTTATATTCCGGGAGAGAACTATCAGGTATTCATGAAAAGCGATGGTTTGCAAAGCGACCAGTTCATGCCCAATGCAGGAATGAAGACTTCGAATGGAAAGATTTACGTCGGTTCGGTGAATGGGTTCAATGCCTTTTATCCTTTTCAGATTCATTCTAACGAGCAGATTCCATCGGTGGTCATCACGGGACTGGAGATTTTTAATAAAGAAATATCCGTAGGAGACAAATGGTTGCCCCGTTCTTTGGACTGCCTTGATGAGTTGAAGCTATCTTATAAAGACAATGTTTTTAGTCTGCGCTACGCTGCTTTGAGTTATTGCACGCCGGAGAAGAATCAGTATGCGTATAAGCTCGACGGATTTGATAAAGACTGGAATTATGTAGGCGCACAGAACAAGGCTACCTATACGAATCTTCCAGCAGGAACCTATCTGTTCAGAGTAAAAGCATCCAATAATGACGGATTGTGGAACGATCAGGGGGTAAGTCTGAAAGTCGTGATCTATCCGCCTTTCTACTGGACGACTGCTTTCAAGATTCTCTATTTCATCCTTTTGTGTGTGGCTTTAGGCTATTTTATTCGTTTTATGTTGAAGCGGACCGAGAAGAAGCATGTTGCCGCCATGAATAAATTGACAGAAAATAAAGAGAAAGAGATGCATGAAGCTAAAATCAAGTTCTTTACGATGATAGCTCATGAAATACGTACACCTGTCTCACTAATTATCGGACCGTTGGAGAAGATTCGCAGATCTACGTTTGTATTGCCCGATACTGTGCGAGATGATTTGAATATTATCGACCGCAATAGTCAACGGCTGCTTGTTCTGGTAAATCAACTACTCGATTTTCGAAAAGTAGAACGTGAGGGGATTCGTATCAGATGCGTTCCTTATTCTGTTTATCAGCTGCTGAAAGCGGTAAGCGAACGTTTTGAACCGACAATTGTTCAACAAGGCGGGCAATTGAAGGTGAATTATCCGAATGAGGATTTCGTAGCAGTCATCGACCCTGAGGCAATCACCAAAGTAATCAGTAACTTACTGACAAATGCAAGCAAATATACAAAGAATGAAGTGGTCCTGTCGTGTATGGTAAATCAAGAATCATGTACATTTACCATTAAAGTTACAGATAATGGTATGGGAATCAGCCAAGAAGATCAGGAGAAGATATTTAAACCCTTCTATCAGGCGGTGGATAATAAGCCGGGTACAGGGCTGGGACTAAGCATTGTGAAAAGCATTGTCGATGCTCATAAGGGTAACATTGAAGTGCAGTCTGTGGTAGGTAAAGGCTCTTCTTTCGTAGTGATTTTACCTATAGAATGTGCTGAAATAGGTGAACAAGACAGTAGTGCAGAGAATGCTGACACAGTTCTCCCAAAAGATATTCTATCAGACGCTCTGCCCGTTGAGGCAGCAAGGCATAAATCGGTGATGCTGATTGTAGATGACAATAAGGAGATGCTATCTTTCCTCTCAAACAGTTTCTCTGACCAATACAATATCCTGACTGCCGAAGATGGAGGGCAAGCTATGGAAATATTGAAAGAGAATGATGTAACTTTGATTGTCAGTGACTGGATGATGCCACGCATGAATGGAGGAGAATTGTGCAGAGCAGTGCGCTCCAATCAGACGATGAGCCACATTCCTTTTATTTTATTAACAGCAAAGACGGATGTTAATTCTAAAATCGAAGGTATGAATTGCGGAGCCGATGCGTTTATTGAAAAGCCCTTTTCTTTACAATATCTGGAGGCTTGCATTAAAAATATTGTTGATCTGAGGAAACTGTTGCGGCAGAAATTCTCAGAAATGCCATTAATGCCGCTTAATAGTATTGCAGGAAATTCTTCCGATGAGAAGTTTCTTACAAAGATGAATGAAATCATCGAGCAGAATTTCTCGAATCCCGAACTGTCTGTAGATTATCTGGCTGAGCAGTTATGTATTAGCCGTTCCGGATTGTTTGCCAAGATTAAGTCTTTGGCAAATATCACTCCGAATGAATTGATACAGTTAGTCAGATTGAAGAAGGCGGCGGTATTATTGACCGAGAATCAATATCGTATTAGTGAAATAAGCTATATGGTGGGATTTAATAATCCTTCTTATTTTGCAAAGTGCTTTCAGAAACAATTCGGGATGAAGCCGGGCGAATTTCTGGAGAAGTCGAATGAGCAAAGGATAAACGGGGAATAACTTTTTTTAGCTGTCTGATAGAATGTAGTCAGATGGTTGAAATGAAGCGGCTCCCTTCATCCCGAAGAGAGCCGCTTATGCATTCACTAAAAAATTATGAAAAACAAACGCTGTTTTGCTGTTATATATTTAAATAGTTAGAAATCTATTTGGGAGAATGCTTTTGTCGGGCAGATGCTTGTTGAGCTTGCCACTTTTCGTATTGTTCCGTGGTCAGAATCTTTTTTATCTTTTTCTCTTTCGTTTCTGCAGCTTTCTTTTGTGCATCTGCAGAGTCCTGTTCTTTGTTCATCATAGGACGTTCTCCCATACCGCCGGGGAAACCTCCTTCGCCCATCATTGGAGGTTCGCCGCCACCCATCGGCGGGCGCCTCTCATTCCCGGACCTCCCATTGGCGGACGTTGTTCGCCGGAGTTCTGCATCGCTTTGAAATGTTCTTTCTGTTCTTTCAGATTCAGTTTATAGATTTTCTTATATTGTTTTTCTGTCAGTTGAAGTGATTCCTGCATTTGATCAGTCATCTGAGTCGCTATCTTTTCCGGATTAGGGACTTCGCGTGGGAGGCGTTGTTCATGTTGCTGTCTTTCCTGTGGTTCAGGATTTTCTTGTGCAACAGCCAGACTGGTGCAACTTATCAGGCAGGCTGCAAGCCCTATCAGTTTCATGTTTCTTTTCATCTTTTCTCTTTGTTAATTGATTTAATATCCCAAAGTTAACTGGTTCTTGAAACAGATGAAAATGAAATCGACAAAGGACGGAGTTTTGTCTATTAAATATGGTGTCACTATTCTGTAGTGATGGTGTAAGTATCCATGTCGGACTGAAAAAGGAAAATATGAACATAAACAGTCGATATATGGATAGTCTCATTTTGTCGCAAGCCATTAAATTTGTGCCTGAATATAGAACGATTATTATGAAAAGACTATTGTTCATTTTTACCTTTTTTTGCCTCCCTGCCATTCATGGAGGCGCACAGAATATTCTGACTCTGGAGAACTGCCTTCGTATGGGGATTGAGAACAATCTCTCTTTACAGGGCAAACGAAAAGCGATGCAGAAAAGTAAGTATGGCATTTCGGAGAATCGGGTGAAGCTGTTGCCGCAAATCAATGGCTTTGCCAACTTTAATGATAATATCGATCCGCCTGTCTCAGTAACTGACGGTTCTTCCTATGGAGTACCTTATAATATTACCCGAACGTTGCAATATAGTGCCAATGCCGGGGTAGAATTGCAGATGCCACTTTATAATCAGACTCTCTATACTTCGATTTCCATAGCAGAGATTGTGGATGAGATGAGCCGGCTTTCGTATGAAAAGGCACGGGAAGATTTGATCTTGCAGATCAGTAAAATGTACTATCTGGGACAGGTTACTGCGGAACAGATTGCATTGATAAAAGCCAATATCACCCGATTGGAAGAACTGAGAGATATCACACAGGCTTTCTTTGATAATGGAATGGCAATGGAAGTTGACTTGAAGCGGGTGAATATCAATCTGGAAAATCTGAAAGTACAGTATGACAATGCGCAGGCGATGATGACGCAGCAGCTTAATATGCTGAAGTACATCATGGATTATCCGGCAGAAAAAGAAATCGGCCTGTTGCCGGTCAATACGGATAGTATCGCTACGGTTGCTTTGACCGGACTGTCGGAAAACCTCTATGAGCTTCAGTTGCTCCAATCACAGGTGCAGCTGGCAGAGCGGCAGAAACGATTGATCAGTAATGGCTATATTCCTTCTCTCAATCTGACGGGAAACTGGAGGTTTGCCGCTTATACTGATGAGGCTTATCATTGGTTTCATTCCGGTCCGTCCAATCATTGGTTCCGTTCTTATGGAGTGGGACTGACTTTGCGTATTCCTATTTTTGATGGCTTGGATAAGAAGTATAAGATCCGGAAAGCAATGATCGATATCGAAACCATGAAACTTTCACGGTTGGATACACGGAAGAATCTGCAAACACAGTATCTGAATGCTGTAAATGACTTGATGAATAACCAGCGGAACTTTAAAAAACAGAAAGACAATTATCTGCTTGCCGAAGAAGTGTATACGGTTACTACCGACCGCTATCGGGAAGGAATCACTTCAATGACTGAAGTTCTGCAGGATGAAATGCGGATGAGCGAGGCACAGAACAACTACATTAGTGCACATTATAATTATCGGGTGACCAACCTGATGTTACTGAAACTAACCGGACAGATCTCATCCTTGTTCAAATAACAGATAACTAATTGAATCATTCATATGGAAACAATGGGAAATAATACAGTCTCCAGTACGCATCAGGAGAAAGCTAAGAAAATGAGAAAATTACGCCGCTGGCAGATTATAGTAAGTCTGTTTGGAGTTGCTGTGATTGTTTGGGGAGTAATTGAAATTGTTTTTCTCTTTCTGGGCTATAAGCAGACGGAAACCAGTAATGATGCGCAGATAGAGCAATATGTGTCGCCTGTCAATCTGCGTGCATCGGGCTATATTAATAAGATTTATTTTACGGAACATCAGCAGGTACGCAAAGGTGATACCTTGCTGGTGCTGGACGACCGCGAATATAAAATCCGGGTGATGGAAGCTGAGGCTGCATTGAAGGATGCGCAGGCAGGCGCCACTGTGATAAATGCTACCTTGCAGACTACACAAACGACTGCATCTGTGTATGATGCGTCTATAGCTGAAATAGAAATCCGGCTAGCAAAACTGGAGAAAGACCGTCAGCGGTATGAAAATTTGGTCAAACGAAATGCGGCGACACCTATCCAGTTGGAACAGATTACAACAGAGTATGAAGCTACCTTTAAGAAGCTGGAAGCAACCAGGCGCCAGCGGGAGGCGGCTCTTTCGGGAGTGAATGAAGTATCTCACCGTCGTGAGAATACGGAAGCTGCTATCCAGCGTGCTACGGCTGCGCTTGAAATGGCACGGCTGAATCTTTCGTATACGGTTGTACTGGCTCCTTGCGATGGCAAGTTAGGCAGACGTTCTCTGGAAGAAGGGCAGTTCATTACAGCAGGGCAATGCATTACATATATTCTGCCCGATACACAAAAATGGATTATTGCTAATTATAAAGAAACGCAGATAGAGAATCTCCGCATCGGGCAGGAGGTGGCTATCACGGTAGATGCTATCAGTAAGAAAGAGTTTACAGGCAAAGTGACTGCTATTTCCGGAGCGACAGGTTCTAAATATTCGTTGGTGCCGACTGACAATTCTGCCGGAAACTTTGTGAAAATACAGCAGCGTATCCCTGTCCGTATTGATTTTACGGATTTATCGAAGGAAGATAATGATAAGCTGGCGGCGGGTATGATGGTAGTAGTAAAAGCTAAACTCTGATAGCCATGCCTTCGTGTCCTAGAAATTATCCTTTTTACAATTGGGTGCCCAAACCGATAGGTATTATTATTCTGCTGTTCTTTTTCCTGCCGATTCTTTCGGTGGGCGGGGTATACTCCGTGAACAGTACCGAGATGATGAGCGGCTTGGGTATTATTTCCGAGCATATTCAGTTTGCCAATTTTGTGACTTCCATCGGTATGGCGGCATTTGCTCCCTTCTTGTATGAACTGGTTTGTATACGACGGGAGAAACTGATGTGTATCGCAGGTTTTGCACTGATGTATGTATTCAGCTATGTATGTGCCAAAACCGACAGTATCTTTTTGCTGGCACTCTGCAGCCTGCTGACAGGGTTCCTGCGTATGGTACTGATGATGGTCAATCTGTTTACGCTGATCAAATATGCTTTTGGCATGGAGGCAACGCGTAATATTACTCCCGGCATGGAACCGAAAGACGCGACAGGATGGAATAAACTGGATATCGAAAAATGTATCAGCCAGCCGGTAGTTTATCTGTTTTTTATGATCCTGGGGCAAATGGGTACGGCGCTAACGGCTTGGCTGGCTTTCGAATACGAATGGAAATATGTATATTATTTTATGATGGGTATTCTGCTGCTGTCCATTCTGATACTGTTCATTACGATGCCTAATCATGGTTTTGCCGGACGTTTCCCTATCAACTTCCGCAAATTCGGCAATGTGACCGCATTTTGCATATCATTGACGTGCATCACTTATGTGCTGGTTTATGGCAAGGTGCTGGATTGGTATGATGATCCATCTATTTGCTGGGCAACGGCGATCAGTATCCTTTTTGCCGGGATTTTTCTTTATATGGATGTTACCCGGCGGTCTTCCTACTTTATTTTGGGGGCGTTGAGGCTGCGTACCATTCGTATGGGGGCTTTGCTTTATTTATTGCTGATGATCATCAATTCCAGCGCGATGTTTGTCAATGTGTATGCAGGAGTCGGGATGCGCCTGGATAATTTGCAGAATGCATCGCTGGCAAACTGGTGTATGGTCGGTTATTTTATCGGTGCCTTGATTTCCATTGTATTGGGGTCTAAAGGGGTGCATCTGAAATATCTTTTTGCTCTTGGCTTTTTCTTTCTGGCATTGTCGGCAGGATTCATGTACTTCGAAGTGCAGACAGCCGGACTTTACGAACGAATGAAGTATCCCGTAATTATTCGTACCATCGGAATGATGATTTTATATGCATTGACGGCAGCATATGCCAATCAGCGGATGCCTTTCAAATATCTTTCGACCTGGATTTGCATCATGCTTACCGTCCGTATGGTACTGGGACCGGGTATCGGAGGGGCTATTTATTCAAATGTACTACAGGAGCGCCAGCAACATTATATTACCCGTTATGCACAAAATGTTGATCTGGTAAACCCCGAAGCTTCTGCTTCGTATACCAATACCGTGCAGGGAATGCAATATCAGGGAAAGAGTGAAACGGAAGCGCATAACATGGCTGCCATGTCCGTCAAGGAGCGGATACAGGTGCAGGCTACGCTCTCTGCTGTGAAAGAAATGGCAGGGTGGACTATTTATGCAGGCGTTATTTGTATGATTTTTGTGCTCGTAGTGCCTTATCCCAAACGAAAATTGCTAACTTAGTATCGTTTTTCAATAGTAATTTATCAGTGAGTCAGTGTTATGGATACTCAGCAGGAACGTTTATTACAGCTTGACCGCGATCTGAAAAGCGGGAAGAATATATGCAGTTCGGGAGGTGTGCTCAGTTGTTTTCCATCTTCTTTAAAAGAACCTTTTCTGATGCAGGGGCTTGGTTTGATTGTCTGCCGGCAAGGTAGTTTCCAGTTTTCTCTTGATAATAAGTGCGCTTCTGCCAAGGCGGGTGAGACCTTGTTTATTCATGAGGAATCTTGGGTTCAAGTGCTTCAGGAGACCGAAGATGTGGAAATTCTTATTCTTGCCTATCAGATAGAACCGATACGTGACATTATCGGCAACTCCGTGGTTTCCATGTATATGTATTCGAAACTTACTCCGGAACTCTCTTGTGTATGGAATACCGGCGAGGAAGATGAGATTATGAAGTATATGTCTTTGATAGACAGTGTGCTGGAAATGGAGGAGAGTGTGTTTAGCCTTTATGAGCAGAAACTCCTTCTGCTGGCACTGACCTATCGTATTTGTTCGGTCTATAACCGTAAATTGATTAGTGCCGGACAGGAAACGGGCGGGCGGAAAAATGAGATATTTGTCCGTCTCATCCAGTTGATAGAGCAATATTATATGCAGGAAAGGAGTGTGGAATTCTATGCGGATAAACTCTGTTTGTCTCCGAAATACCTTTCGGCTCTTTCCAAAAGCATCTGTGGGTATACGGTGCAGGAACTTGTATTCAAGGCGATTATCCGTAAGTGTATCTCTTTGTTGAAGAATACGCAAAAAAATATTCAGGAGATTTCCAATGAATTCGGCTTCCCCAATGCTTCTTATTTTGGCACATTCTTCAAGAAGCAAATGGGGATGTCGCCGCAGCAATATCGAAGGAATCTTTAATCGAAATTACTCTTTTTCTCCATAAGCCAGATCGCCTGCGTCGCCCAGCCCCGGTACAATATAGGAATGTTCATTGATTTCAGGATCGATGGCAGCACACCAAATGGTTGTTTTGTCTTCGGGAAATACGCTCTTGATATGATCGATTGCATGTTGGCTGGCAATGATCGAAGCTACGTGAATTTCGGCGGGATGCCCTTTGGTAAGCATGGCCTGATAACTCAGTTCCATACTGCCGCCTGTAGCCAGCATCGGATCGGTGATAATCAGCGTTTTGTCGTCAATACGCGGAGATGCGATATATTCTATATGTATATCAAATTTCAGGGTATCTTTATATTTTCGATAGGCGGACACAAATGCATTTTCTGCTCCGTCGAAATAGCTTAGGAAGCCTTGGTGAAAAGGAAGGCCGGCGCGGAGAATGGTGCTGATGACAAGCTGGTTGTCCGGTGTGCTGACGGGAGCAATGCCCAGTGGTGTCCGGATGTTTTTTACTGAGTATCGGAACTCTTTGCTCATTTCGTAAGCCATGATTTCTCCGATCCGTTCAATGTTACGGCGGAAACGTAGGCGGTCATTCTGAACTTCTACATTTCTGATTTCGGATATGTACTGGTTTAGAATCGAATTTGTTTGGCTAAAATCAATTACTTTCATATTATAGTTTAATCATAATTTAATCTCATTTTCATCGTATTGAGAACGTTCTGGCTTGCAAAGTAAACGATAATCTTTCAAATTGCAATATTCAGTTTGCAGATATTGTTAGGAATCTATAAAAGAGATTCAATTAGGGAAAAATTTCTCTAATCCCTTCTTCCTTTTCAAAGAAAGTATTACTTTTGTACCCGGATTTACAAGGAGGCACCCAAAGCTCCTCATGTTCAGGTGAAAAGAGATAATAAAACGAAATACCAATTTTAATTAATTCAAAAAAAATGGCAAATTTAGATTTAAGCAAGTACGGTATCACAGGTGTGACCGAGATTGTGCACAATCCGTCTTATGACGTTTTGTTCGCTGAAGAAACAAAACCAGGTTTGGAAGGTTTTGAAAAAGGCCAGGTAACTAACATGGGCGCTGTAAACGTAATGACTGGCGTTTATACAGGACGTTCTCCTAAAGATAAATTCTTCGTAAAAGACGAAACCAGCGAAAATACAGTATGGTGGACTTCTGAAGAATACAAAAACGACAACAAACCAGTTGACGCTAAATGTTGGGCAGCTGTGAAAGATTTGGCAACTAAAGAACTTTCTAACAAAAGACTGTTCGTTGTTGACGCTTTCTGCGGAGCTAACGAAAACTCTCGCTTGAAACTGCGCTTCATCATGGAAGTAGCATGGCAAGCTCACTTCGTAACAAACATGTTCATCCGTCCGACAGCTGAAGAACTGGCTAACTTCGGTGAACCTGATTTCGTTATCATGAACGCTTCTAAAGCTAAAGTTGAAAACTACAAAGAACTGGGCTTGAACTCGGAAACTGCAGTTGTATTCAACTTGACTGAAAAGATCCAGGTTATCCTGAATACTTGGTACGGTGGTGAAATGAAGAAAGGTATGTTCTCTTACATGAACTACTTATTGCCTTTGAACGGTATGGCTTCTATGCACTGCTCTGCTAACACTGATAAAGAAGGCAAGAGCTCAGCTATCTTCTTCGGTCTGTCAGGTACAGGTAAGACTACTTTGTCTACTGACCCGAAACGTTTGTTGATCGGTGATGACGAACACGGATGGGATGACGAAGGTGTATTCAACTTCGAAGGTGGTTGCTACGCTAAAGTTATCAACTTGGATAAAGAAAGCGAACCGGACATCTGGAATGCTATCAAACGCGATGCTTTGTTGGAAAACTGTACAGTTAACGCTGAAGGCGAAATCAACTTCGCTGACAAGTCAGTAACTGAAAACACTCGTGTTTCTTATCCTATCTATCACATCGAAAACATCGTTAAACCGGTGTCTAAAGGTCCTCATGCTAAACAAGTTATCTTCTTGTCAGCTGACGCATTCGGTGTATTGCCTCCGGTATCTATCCTGAACGCAGAACAAACTAAATATTACTTCTTGTCTGGTTTTACAGCTAAATTGGCTGGTACAGAACGTGGTATCACTGAACCGACTCCGACATTCTCGGCTTGTTTCGGTGCTGCTTTCTTGTCACTGCACCCAACTAAATACGGTGAAGAACTGGTGAAGAAGATGGAAAAAACTGGTGCTAAGGCATACTTGGTTAACACTGGTTGGAATGGTACTGGCAAACGTATCTCTATCAAAGATACTCGTGGTATCATCGACGCTATCCTTGACGGTTCTATCGACAAAGCTCCTACTAAGGTTATGCCTTACTTCGACTTTGTTGTTCCTACAGAACTTCCGGGTGTTGATCCGAAGATCCTTGACCCACGCGACACTTACGAATGTGCTTGCCAATGGGAAGAAAAAGCAAAAGATTTGGCTGGACGTTTCATCAAGAACTTCGCTAAATTTACAGGTAACGAAGCTGGTAAGGCTTTAGTTGCTGCTGGTCCGAAACTCTAAGCCTTTTAGGCAATAGATATGTAATGCAAAATGTGGGCGGTTCCGAAAGGAGCCGCCTTTTTTTGTTTATATGAAGGTGATTTTGTATCTTTGTTAATCTGAATTATGTTCGATAAAACGCTGACAAATACATGATTATTACTTATTTGAAACTCTTTTGTACATTCGCAAAAATCGGCATGTTTACCATTGGCGGAGGATATGCCATGATTCCCTTGATAGAGCGGGAAATAGTCAAGAGAAAATGGATGAGCAAGGAAGAATTTATGGAAATGTTTGCCTTGACTCAATCGTTGCCCGGAGTTTTTGCGGTAAATATATCCATTTTCGTGGGATATAAACTTCATAAGGTCAGCGGAAGTCTGGTTTGTGCGTTGGCGACTATTCTCCCTTCATTCGTCATTATGATGTTGATTGCCATGTTCTTTGCCCGTTTTCAGGACAATGAGGTGATGATTCGTATCTTTAACGGGATACGTCCGGCTGTAGTGGCGCTGATTTTGTTTCCTTGTATATCTGCGGTCAGAGCTTTGCATTTGAAGTATGTGCAACTGATAGCTCCTGTGATTGCCACAGTACTGATCTGGCAATTCGGGCTTTCTCCTATTTATGTGGTATTGGCGGGGATTTCCGGTGGATTAGTGTATACTCTGTGGTTGAAAAATAAGATTAAAGATATAAAGGCATGATATATTTACAGTTACTTTGGGTGTATCTGAAGATAGGTACGTTTGGTTTCGGAGGTGGTTATGCGATGCTTTCGTTGATTCAGCATGAAATTGTAGATCTCCACCATTGGCTGACTCCCCAACAATTTACGGATGTGGTGGCAATTTCGCAGATGACTCCGGGGCCGATTGGAATTAATAGTGCTACTTATGTGGGCTATGCAGTGACACACAGTGTATGGGGAGCGGTACTTGCTACCGTAGCGGTGTGTCTGCCCTCTTTTATTCTCGTATTGCTCATTTCCTATTTCTTTGCGAAATGCAAGGATAATAAATACATAAAAGCAGCGATGTCCGGCTTGCTTCCCATGTCAGTGGCATTGATTGCCTCGGCTGCCTTGTTGATGATGAACAGGGAGAATTTTATTGATTATAAAAGTATAGGGATTTTTGCAGGAGCATTCCTTATCACCTGGAAATGGGATTTGCATCCTATTCTGCTGATTTGTCTGGCAGGTCTGGTGGGGGTGATCTTGTATTAAAAAAAACTTTTTATAAAGCTAGGGTTGGCTACTGGATCGTAAAGAAGTTGCTTAATATGCATGAACTGGAAATAGAAAAAGCCCGCTAAATAAAATCCGGCGGGCTTTCTGCATTATCTCGGGCTATTGCTTACGATTTGTTCGCGCGTTTACGCTCGATTTCGTCCAGAATGACTTTGCGCATACGCATTGCTTTCGGAGTTACCTCTACGTATTCATCTTCTTTGATGTATTCCAATGCCTCTTCGAGTGAGAACTGAACAGGCGGAATCAGACGAACTTTGTCATCAGATCCGGAAGCACGCATGTTGGTAAGCTTTTTGGATTTTGTAACATTGATAACCAGATCGTTGTCATGGGAGTGTTCTCCTACTACCTGGCCTGCATATACTTCGTCCTGCGGGAAGATGAAGAACTTACCGCGATCCTGCAATTTATCGATGGCATAGGCAAAAGCAGTTCCGCTTTCCATTGCGATCATGGAACCATTGGTACGGCGTTCGATTTCTCCCTTGTGCGGCTGATATTCTTTAAAACGGTGTGCCATGATAGCTTCACCGGCAGAAGCAGTCAGTACGTTGGTACGAAGACCGATGATACCACGTGAAGGCATGTCGAATTCAAGGTTGATACGTTCGCCCGTATTTTCCATCTTTACCATTTCACCTTTGCGGCGGGTAACCATATCGATAATCTTGCTTGAATATTCTTCCGGTACGTTGATTGTCAGTTCTTCGATCGGTTCGCACTTGACGCCGTCGATTTCTTTAAAGATAACCTGTGGCTGACCTACCTGCAGTTCGTATCCTTCACGACGCATGGTCTCGATCAATACAGAAAGGTGAAGTACGCCACGGCCGGAAACAATCCATTTGCCGTCTTCCTCACTCTTTCTTACACGGAGTGCTAGATTCTTATCAAGTTCTTTCATCAGACGGTCGTGGATGTGGCGTGAAGTCACGAACTTACCGTCTTTTCCGAAGAACGGAGAGTCATTGATGGCAAATAGCATGCTCATCGTCGGCTCGTCGATAGCGATTGGCGGTAATGCTTCTGGATTTTCGAAATCGCAGACCGTATCTCCGATCTCAAAACCCTCGATACCTACCAATGCACAGATATCTCCTGATGAAACTTCGTTTGTTTTTACACGTCCCAAACCTTCAAATACATGAAGCTCTTTAATTTTAGATTTGAACATATCGCCATTACGTTTTACCAGCGTGATGTTCATTCCTTCTTTCAAGGTACCGCGATGTACGCGACCTACGGCAATACGACCGGTATAAGAAGAATAATCCAGAGAAGTAATCAGCATCTGCGGAGTACCTTCCAGTTGTTCGGGAGCAGGAATATTTTCAATAATACAATCCAGTAGCGGGGTAATGGTATCTGTCGGCTTTTGCCAGTCTGTGCTCATCCAGTTATTTTTGGCGGAACCGTAAATAACGGGGAAGTCCAGTTGGTCTTCTGTTGCGTTGAGGCTGAACATCAGGTCGAAAACCATTTCGTAAACTTCTTCAGGGCGGCAGTTAGGCTTATCTACCTTATTTACTACCACGATTGGTTTCAAACCGATTTCCAGTGCCTTCTGAAGTACGAAACGTGTTTGGGGCATCGGACCTTCGAAAGCGTCGACTAACAGAATGCAGCCATCTGCCATATTCAATACGCGTTCTACTTCACCACCGAAGTCGCTGTGTCCCGGAGTATCAATGATGTTAATTTTAGTACCGTTGTAATTGATGGATACATTTTTAGAAAGGATCGTTATACCACGTTCACGTTCCAGGTCGTTGTTATCCAGGATAAGTTCACCACTATTTTGATTGCTGCGGAATAGATTTCCGGCCAGCAACATCTTGTCAACCAGCGTTGTTTTCCCATGATCAACATGGGCAATGATTGCAATGTTTCGAATATTTTGCATATAATACCTATTATTTGGCTGCAAAGGTACGAAAATAGGATTAGAAATAAATGCAATAGCCCCATTTTTTTCTTGTAAAACGTTGTGAGATATAAAGATAATGTCTATCTTTGCACGCTCAAAAGAATAATTTACTATATCAAAATTCTAAAAATTATGTATTTAGACGCAGCTGAAAAGCAAGAAATCTTTGGAAAGTACGGGAAGTCTAACTCTGATACTGGCTCAACTGAAGCGCAGATAGCTTTGTTTTCCTACCGTATTTCTCACCTGACTGAGCACATGAAGCTCAACAGAAAAGATTATAGTACAGAGAGAGCTTTAACAATGTTGGTAGCTAAACGTCGCCGTTTGCTGAATTACCTGAAGGACAAAGATATCACAAGATATCGTTCTATTGTTAAAGAACTTGGTTTGCGTAAGTAATCTACTTGCCGCGAAAAGATTAAAAACCGTTTCTCACATTGAGAAACGGTTTTTTTAGTTCGCCCAGCACGAACATATTCTAACGGGTGTAAGTCCCTAAAGCG
>ENA-OPAP01000568-OPAP01000568.1-human-gut-metagenome-genome-assembly--contig:-NODE-568-length-21737-cov-2.548289_pt1 | contig 21737 bp, 21 predicted proteins | sample MGYA00241059_ERZ501434 | MGnify/ENA primary metagenome ERZ501434 (study PRJEB25962, sample SAMEA1967055) | human gut metagenome | biome: human gut; feature: human-associated habitat; material: faeces...
TCGGGCATTATCTGAACATAAAACACTATCAATAAGTTGGAGTCATTACCAAAATTTCTGTCGATTTTCAGATTAAATAATAACCATTCGGTATTTTGTCGCTAAAGAATGTTAGAATGAATCTGTGCGTCTACGGGCGCTCTCCGGAACACACATGTTGATTAAATTTCACACAACAACGTACCAGCAAAAAGCATCATCCAGGGTATTGCAGGTACGGGTTTCCTGCCGGGAATAAACATAAACAGTTTCCCCGGAGTAACGCTTTCAGAAAACTGCCCTCCTGAAGAAGAATAAAATAAAGAAAATGACAGTTCCTGCACTGAATGCTGAGTACAATATTCTATGGACAGGATGACATTTTTATAAATAACAAAAACCATTTAATACTGATACATCAATAAAATACTTCCTCCCTGCTGACACAGATAAAATGCACCATTTTTTCTTCAAATACTTCTGTATAATCGCCAGCCAATGATGAGAATGGATTAAAATAACACTTCTTCGACAAACACAAAAACCAGCCTTCATTTTCACATCATCATCCAGTTTTAATTAAACCCTGACGAGCGACAGTATTTCAGTTCAGGAATTAAAAGCCAGCTATTACTCAGTAAAAACACCACCAACTAATAATATCTCAGCAGATATTTCCTGACCAGGATGACACATTTATTAAAGATTTTTAACAGGACACTTCACATTACTGAACGCTATTCCGACAGTATCACTACACAAATAAAAAAGGGAACTGGATAAATATTCATGCCGGAAGAATGGTGTAACAAAAGCATTTAATCATTACGTGCGTATTCCTCTCTATTCGATCACGGTTTGGCCAAACCGTGATCGATTCAGATGCCATTTTGCAAGTACGCATGAACCGGAAGGGAAACACTTAACAACATGGTATCAACAGATATCATTACGTGCGCACTCTTATAAAAATACACAGCAGAAGCAAGATAACTCTAAACGTAAATTTAATATCTCCCACTGACTGCCCCGACAATATACTGAAAAATACTCACCTCAGTAAACATAAACACACCTGATAATCAGGCTGCAAGATGAATATTTTTCTCCTTTACGGAGTAATCAGCCTGCTGTTTAACAATAACCGCGTATTTTCATGGAAGGATATCACCCAATAACGGATAACTCCTGCCCTCCTTCATGTTAATACGCAACATCCCCATCGATTCCAAACAATTTCAGACAGATATTATCTCCGTGGATCCCCCGCCACCTTTCCGGTGTGCGGGGTTTTGTCTTTTTTCACCGGGAATACATGTATGAATCCGTCTGATGCCATTGAGGCAATTGAAAAACCGCTCTCCTCCCTGCCTTACTCGCTTTCCCGTCACATCCTGGAACATCTGCGCAAACTCACCCGTCACGAGCCCGTGATTGGCATTATGGGTAAAAGCGGGGCCGGTAAATCTTCACTCTGTAATGCCCTGTTTCAGGGGGAGGTCACACCGGTCAGTGATGTTCACGCCGGCACCCGGGAAGTGCAGCGCTTCCGTCTGAGTGGTCACGGTTACAGCATGGTTATCACTGACCTGCCCGGGGTGGGCGAGAGCCGGGACAGGGATGCAGAGTATGAAGCCCTGTACCGTGACATTCTGCCTGAACTGGACCTGGTGCTGTGGCTGATTAAAGCCGATGACCGGGCCCTGTCTGTGGATGAGTATTTCTGGCGACACATCCTGCAGTGCGGACATCAGCAGGTGCTGTTTGTGGTGACACAGGCCGACAAAACGGAGCCCTGCCATGAATGGGATATGGCCGGCATTCAGCCCTCTCCCGCACAGGCACAGAACATTCGCGAAAAAACGGAGGCGGTATTCCGTCTGTTCCGGCCTGTACATCCGGTTGTGGCCGTATCGGCCCGCACCGGCTGGGAACTGGATACGCTGGTCAGTGCGCTCATGACAGCGCTTCCCGACCATGCCGCCAGTCCCCTGATGACCCGCCTGCAGGACGAGCTGCGCACGGAATCTGTCCGCGCTCAGGCCCGTGAGCAGTTTACCGGTGCGGTGGACCGGATATTTGACACAGCGGAGAGCGTCTGTGTTGCCTCTGTTGCACGCACGGTTCTGCGTGCCGTCCGTGACACAGTGGTCTCTGTTGCCCGCGCGGTATGGAACTGGATCTTCTTCTGAACCTGTTGTGGATGATGTCCTCCCTGCCTCTGAGTCTGCTCACAAAAGCGCTGTTTTCGTTACTGTCTCTCTTGTCCGTGCAATAGCTGAATAATAGAATAAAACGATCGATATCTATTTTATCGATCGTTTATATCGATCGATAAGCTAATAATAACCTTTGTCAGTAACATGCACAGATACGTACAGAAAGACATTCAGGGAACAACAGAGCCACACGTCAGAAACTTCCGTCAGCCGGACCTCCGGCACTGTAACCCTTTACCTGCCGGTATCCACATCTGTGGATACCGGCTTTTTTATTCACCCTCACTCTGATTAAGGAAATGCTGATGAAACGACATCTGAATACCTGCTACAGGCTGGTATGGAATCACATTACGGGCGCTTTCGTGGTTGCCTCCGAACTGGCCCGCACACGGGGTAAACGTGGCGGTGTGGCGGTTGCACTGTCTCTTGCCGCGGTCACGTCACTCCCGGTGCTGTCTGCTGACATCGTTGTGCACCCGGGTGAAACAGTGAATGGCGGAACACTGGTAAACCATGACAACCAGTTTGTATCCGGAACAGCTGATGGCGTGACTGTCAGTACCGGGCTTGAGCTGGGGCCGGACAGTGACGAAAACACCGGCGGGCAATGGATAAAAGCGGGTGGCACAGGCAGAAACACCACTGTCACCGCAAATGGTCGTCAGATTGTGCAGGCAGGAGGAACTGCCAGTGATACGGTTATTCGTGATGGCGGAGGGCAGAGCCTTAACGGACTGGCGGTGAACACCACGCTGGATAACAGAGGTGAGCAGTGGGTACACGGGGGAGGGAAAGCTGCCGGTACAATTATTAACCAGGATGGTTACCAGACCATAAAACATGGCGGACTGGCAACCGGAACCATCGTCAACACCGGTGCAGAAGGTGGTCCGGAGTCTGAAAATGTGTCCAGCGGTCAGATGGTCGGAGGGACGGCTGAATCCACCACCATCAACAAAAATGGCCGGCAGGTTATCTGGTCTTCGGGGATGGCACGGGACACCCTCATTTACGCCGGTGGTGACCAGACGGTACACGGAGAGGCACATAACACCCGACTGGAGGGGGGTAACCAGTATGTACACAACGGTGGCACGGCAACAGAGACGCTGATAAACCGTGATGGCTGGCAGGTGATTAAGGAAGGAGGAACTGCCGCGCATACCACCATCAACCAGAAAGGAAAGCTGCAGGTGAATGCCGGCGGTAAAGCGTCTGATGTCACCCAGAACACGGGCGGTGCACTGGTTACCAGTACAGCTGCAACCGTCACCGGCACAAACTGCCTGGGAGCATTCTCCGTTGTGGCGGGTAAGGCTGATAATGTCGTACTGGAAAATGGCGGACGTCTGGATGTGCTGAGCGGACACACAGCCACTAATACCCGTGTGGATGATGGCGGAACGCTGGATGTCCGCAACGGTGGTGCCGCCACCACCGTATCCATGGGGAATGGCGGTGTACTGCTGGTCGATTCCGGTGCCGCTGTCAGTGGTACCCGGAGCGACGGAACGGCATTCCGTATCGGAGGCGGTCAGGCGGATGCCCTGATGCTGGAAAAAGGCAGTTCATTCACGCTGAACGCCGGTGATACGGCCACGGATACCACGGTAAATGGCGGATTGTTCACTGCCAGAGGGGGCTCGCTGGCGGGCACCACCACGCTGAATAACGGTGCCACGCTTACCCTTTCCGGGAAAACGGTAAATAACGATACCCTGACCATCCGTGAAGGTGATGCACTCCTGCAGGGAGGCGCTCTTACCGGTAACGGCAGGGGGGAAAAATCAGGAAGTGGCACACTCACTGTCAGCAACACCACACTCACCCAGAAAGCCGTCAACCTGAATGAAGGCACGCTGACGCTGAACAACAGTACCGTCACCACGGATGTCATCGCTCAGCGCGGCACGGCCCTGAAGCTGACCGGCAGCACAGTGCTGAACGGTGCCATTGACCCCACGAATGTCACCCTGACATCCGGTGCCACCTGGAATATCCCCGATAACGCCACGGTTCAGTCGGTGGTGGATGACCTCAGCCATGCCGGACAGATTCATTTCACCTCCGCCCGCACAGGGAAGTTCGTTCCGACAACTCTGCAGGTGAAAAACCTGAACGGGCAGAATGGCACCATCAGCCTGCGTGTACGCCCGGATATGGCGCAGAACAATGCTGACAGACTGGTCATTGACGGTGGCAGGGCAACCGGAAAAACCATCCTGAATCTGGTGAACGCCGGCAACAGTGGTACGGGGCTGGCGACCACCGGTAAGGGTATTCAGGTGGTTGAGGCCATTAACGGTGCCACCACGGAGGAAGGGGCTTTTGTCCAGGGGAATATGCTGCAGGCCGGGGCCTTTAACTACACCCTCAACCGGGACAGTGATGAGAGCTGGTATCTGCGCAGTGAAGAACGTTATCGTGCTGAAGTCCCCCTGTACGCCTCCATGCTGACACAGGCAATGGACTATGACCGGATTCTGGCAGGCTCACGCAGCCATCAGACCGGTGTAAACGGTGAAAATAACAGCGTCCGTCTCAGCATTCAGGGCGGCCATCTCGGTCACGATAACAACGGCGGTATTGCCCGTGGGACCACGCCGGAAAGCAGCGGCAGCTATGGCTTCGTCCGCCTGGAGGGTGACCTGCTGAGAACAGAGGTTGCCGGTATGTCTGTGACCGCAGGGATATATGGTGCTGCAGGCCATTCTTCCGTTGATGTTAAGGATGATGACGGCTCCCGTGCCGGCACGGTCCGGGATGATGCCGGCAGCCTGGGCGGATATATGAACCTGACACACACCTCCTCCGGCCTGTGGGCTGACATAGTGGCACAGGGAACCCGCCACAGTATGAAAGCGTCATCGGGCAATAACGACTTCCGCGCACGGGGCCGGGGCTGGCTGGGCTCACTGGAAACCGGTCTGCCCTTCAGTATCACTGACAACCTGATGCTGGAGCCACGGCTGCAGTACACCTGGCAGGGGCTTTCGCTGGATGACGGTAAGGACAACGCCGGTTATGTGAAGTTCGGGCATGGCAGTGCACAACATGTGCGTGCCGGTTTCCGTCTGGGCAGCCACAACGATATGACCTTTGGTGAAGGCACCTCATCCCGTGCCCCCCTGCGTGACAGTGCAAAACACAGTGTGCGTGAACTGCCGGTGAACTGGTGGGTACAGCCTTCCGTTATCCGCACCTTCAGCTCCCGGGGTGATATGCGTGTGGGGACCTCCACCGCAGGCAGCGGGATGACGTTCTCACCCTCACAGAATGGCACTTCACTGGATCTGCAGGCAGGACTGGAAGCCCGTGTCCGGGAAAATATCACCCTGGGCGTTCAGGCCGGTTATGCCCACAGCATCAACGGCAGCAGCGCTGAAAGTTATAACAGTCAGGCCACGCTGAATGTGACCTTCTGATAATTCTGCATTGCCTCTCTGTGGTCCCGGTCATCATGACCGGGATCCGGACGGGGGAAAACGTTTCAGTGCCACATTCACTGGCATTCACAATAACATGATATTCATCACGGAGTGACTATGTTACAGATAGTCGGCGCGCTGATTCTGCTGATCGCAGGATTTGCCATTCTTCGCCTTTTGTTCAGAGCATTAACCAGCACAGCGTCTGCGCTGGCAGGGTTCATATTGCTGTGTCTGTTCGGTCCGGCTTTACTGGCTGGCTATATCACTGAACGCATAACCCGGTTATCCCATAGTCGCTGGCTGGCAGGCGTATTTCTGACGATTGCCGGAATGATCATCAGCTTCATGTGGGGACTTGATGGTAAACATATCGCACTGGAGGCTCATACTTTTGACTCTGTAAAATTTATTCTGACCACCGCTCTCGCCGCTGGTCTGCTGGCTCTTCCCGTGCAGATAAGAACCATTCAGCAGAACGGGCTCACACCTGAAGATATCAGCAAGGAAATTAACGGGTATTACTGCTGTTTTTATACTGCTTTTTTCCTTATGGCGTGTTCTGCATACGCACCATTGATCGCATTGCAGTTCGATATTTCACCCTCACTGATGTGGTGGGGCGGGTTGTTGTACTGGCTGGCTGCATTAGTGACGCTGCTATGGGCGGCCAGCCAGATCCAGGCGCTGAAAAGACTGACCAGTGCCATCAGCCAGACACTGGAAGAACAACCGGTGCTCAACAGTAAATCGTGGCTGAGCAGTTTGCAAAACGATTACAGCCTTCCTGAAACGCTGACGGAGCGCATCTGGCTGACACTCATTTCACAACGGATTTCCCGGGGAGAACTGAGGGAATTTGAACTGGCAGACGGAAACTGGCTACTGGACAATGCCTGGTATGAAAGAAACATGGCGGGTTTCAACGAAAAGCTGAGAGAGAGCCTGTCATTTACCCCTGATGAACTGAAAACCCTCTTCCGGAACCGCCTGAATTTATCACCGGAAGCGAATGACGATTTTCTCGATCGTTGCCTGGACGGCGGTGACTGGTACCCCTTTTCAGAAGGCCGCCGTTTTGTATCATTCCACCACGTGGATGAGCTTCGTATCTGTGCCTCCTGCGGGCTGACAGAAGTACATCATGCCCCGGAAAATCATAAGCCGGATCCGGAATGGTACTGCTCCTCTCTTTGTCGCGAAACAGAAACACTGTGTCAGGACATTTATGAACGTTCTTACACCGGTTTTATTTCCGATGCAACGGCGAATGGTCTGATTCTCATGAAACTGCCGGAAACCTGGAGTACAAATGAGAAAATGTTTGCTTCCGGAGGGCAGGGTCATGGGTTTGCCGCTGAACGGGGAAACCATATTGTCGACAGAGTCCGTCTGAAAAACGCACGGATCCTCGGTGATAATAATGCCAGAAATGGAGCAGACAGACTGGTCAGCGGAACAGAAATCCAGACGAAATATTGTTCAACTGCAGCCCGTAGCGTCGGTGCGGCATTCGACGGACAAAACGGACAGTATCGTTACATGGGAAATAATGGCCCCATGCAACTGGAAGTCCCCCGTGATCAGTATGCCGGCGCTGTTGAAACCATGAGGAATAAGATCCGCGAAGGTAAAGTACCCGGTGTAACCGATCCCGCAGAAGCGTCCAGGCTGATTCGTCGGGGACATCTGACTTATACCCAGGCCCGTAATATCACCCGGTTCGGGACCATCGAATCGGTCACTTATGATATTGCCGAGGGTTCGGTTGTCAGTCTGGCGGCCGGAGGGATCAGTTTTGCCCTGACGGCATCGGTCTTCTGGCTCAGCACTGGCGATCGCGATGCTGCCCTGCAGACAGCTGCTGTCCAGGCAGGAAAAACCTTCACCCGCACACTGGCTGTCTACGTCACAACCCAGCAACTTCACCGGCTCAGTGTTGTTCAGGGTATGCTGAAGCACATTGATTTTTCGACTGCCAGCCCGACTGTCCGACTGGCTCTTCAGAAGGGGACTGGTGCAGGAAATATCAGTGCCCTGAACAAAGTAATGAAGGGTACGCTGGTGACATCTCTGGCACTGGTAGCTGTCACAACCGGCCCTGACATGATCAAAATGTTGCGGGGACGGATCTCCGGTACGCAGTTCATCAGGAATCTTGCCGTGGCATCTTCCGGTGTGGCAGGTGGAGCTGTCGGGTCAGTGGCGGGCGGGATATTGTTCAGTCCACTGGGACCATTTGGTGCACTGACAGGGCGTGTGGTTGGCGGTGTTCTGGGGGGAATGATTGCCTCCGCTGTATCAGGAAAAATTGCCGGAGCGCTGGTTGAAGAAGATCGCGTCAAAATTCTGGCAATGATTCAGGAGCAGGTGACATGGCTTGCCGGCAGTTTCCTGCTGACCGGACATGAGATTGAAAATCTGAACGCGAATCTGGCCCGTGTTATCGATCAGAATGCTCTGGAGATCATTTTCGCCGCCGGTATACAACAACGGGCCGCGACCAATATGTTAATCAAACCACTGGTGGTCAGTATCATCAGGCAACGCCCCGTCATGGAATATGATGCATCCCATCTCGGCAATATGGTTAACCGACTGGAAGAAGCATTACCCCCGGAGTTACCGGCATAACGGCTATTCTGCGCCTTTTACGCTTTATCACCTGATTTGTCAGTGTCATCGTCATGACTCAGAGAGGTAAATACCATGATTCACCTGTTCAAAACCTGCATGATTACCGCCTTCATTCTGGGGTTAACGTGGTCTGCCCCACTCCGGGCACAGGATCAACGTTACATCAGTATACGCAATACAGATACGATATGGCTCCCGGGAAATATTTGTGCTTACCAGTTCCGGCTGGATAATGGCGGAAACGATGAAGGATTTGGCCCCCTGACCATCACTCTGCAACTCAAAGACAAATATGGTCAGACGCTGGTGACCAGAAAAATGGAAACGGAAGCCTTTGGTGACAGTAATGCCACGCGAACCACAGACGCATTTCTGGAAACGGAGTGCGTGGAAAATGTCGCCACAACCGAAATCATTAAAGCAACTGAAGAAAGTAACGGCCATCGTGTCAGTCTGCCGTTATCGGTTTTCGATCCCCAGGACTACCATCCACTGCTGATTACCGTTTCCGGAAAAAATGTTAACTGATCCCTGAAGTCAGTTTCATGCTTCAGCCTCTGCCACAACGTATGGCAGAGGCTATTTATCAGGAGAAACCAGATATGCCGGGTTACACACAGAGTATGTCCTGGCTGAAGGATCTTTCTCATACGGTCAGGCGGTTGCTGTCATAACCGCTTACCGCAATGTGTTTATCCAGGATGACCCGGGTACGCATTTTCGTCTGGTGATCCGCAACGCGGAAGGTCAGCGACGCTGACGCAGCCGGAACTCTGAAGCTGATGCCGGAAAACAGCTTAATGCGTGGCTCGCCAGTGGAGGGCTTCTCAGACAATAAACCTCATTGATTTCATCCATCAGGCCGCGTCTTCTCCGGGAGACGCGGCTTTTTTCATTTATTACACCAGTAAATCTTAACCACCGATAAGGAGCAAATTATGCGACTAGCCAGTCGTTTTGGTTATGCTGCAAACCAGATACGTCGTGACCGTCCACTGACACATGAAGAGCTGATGCACCATGTGCCGGGGATTTTCGGGGAAGATAAACACACGTCCCGAAGCCAGAACTATACGTACATCCCCACCATCACCGTACTGGAAAGCCTGCAGCGGGAAGGCTTTCAGCCATTCTTCGCCTGCCAGACCCGCGTACGTGACCCGGACCGCCGGGAATACACCAAACACATGCTGCGTCTGCGGCGGGCCGGAGAGATAACCGGACAACATGTCCCTGAAATCATTCTGCTCAACTCCCATGACGGTACCTCCAGCTACCAGATGCTGCCGGGTTACTTCAGGTTCGTCTGCCAGAACGGATGCGTCTGTGGTCAGTCTCTGGGGGAAGTGCGTGTTCCGCACCGGGGAAATGTGGTGGACAGAGTCATTGAAGGGGCTTACGAGGTGGTGGGCGTGTTTGACCGGATAGAGGAGAAGCGTGATGCCATGCAGTCGCTGGTCCTGCCGCCACCGGCACGCCAGGCGCTGGCACAGGCGGCACTGACTTACCGTTATGGTGACGAACATCAGCCCGTCACCACCGCCGACATTCTGACGCCACGACGCCGGGAGGATTACGGTAAGGACCTGTGGAGTACTTATCAGACCATCCAGGAGAATATGCTGAAAGGCGGGATTTCCGGTCGCAGTGCAAAAGGAAAACGTATCCACACCCGTGCCATTCACAACATCGACACCGATATTAAGCTCAACCGCGCATTGTGGGTAATGGCAGAAACGCTGCTGGAGAGCCTGCGCTGATGCAGCATGTCCCTGAAAGCGTGATTCAGGCACCAGAATCACCCGACGCCCCGGAGGCGCTGCCGGGGTGTCGTTCCATTTCTGATGATGACCTGTGCGCCTAGTGTACCCGTCTGCTTTACCGTCCCGGAGAAATCAGTCTGTGCAGACTGAGTATACAGGCAATGGCATCTGGCCATCCGTCTGTGACCGGAACGGTTACGCGTACGGCTGTCCGGAATTTCAGCCGAATATCATTCATCCCTGATATTACCGGGTCATCACGGTCAGTGATGAACGTGATGTTGCCAGCTCCCGACCTTTACTCCCTCTCATTTATTCACATTACAAGGATTTCATACATGAAAACATTGTCTCAGAACACCACCTCTTCGGCCTGTGCACCGGAGACTGACCTGCAACAACTGGTAGCCACTCCCGTCCCTGATGAACGGCGCATCAGCTTCTGGCCGCAGCACTTTGGCCTCATTCCACAGTGGGTGACCCTGGAGCCCCGTATCTTCGGCTGGATGGACCGTCTGTGTGAAGACTACTGCGGTGGTATCTGGAATCTGTACACCCTGAACAACGGTGGCGCATTTATGGCACCCGAACCGGATGACGATGATGACGAAACATGGGTACTGTTCAATGCCATGAACGGTAACCGCGCTGAAATGAGCCCGGAAGCCGCCGGCATTGCCGCCTGTCTGATGACGTACAGTCATCACGCCTGCCGTACGGAGTGTTATGCCATGACGGTTCATTATTACCGGCTGCGGGATTATGCCCTGCAGCATCCGGAATGCAGCGCCATTATGCGCATCATCGACTGAATGGAGAGAAGTACAATGCAACAGCTTTCCTTTCTGCCCGGAGAGATGACGCCCGGCGAGCGCAGCCTCATTCAGCGGGCCCTGAAAACCCTGGACCGCCATCTTCATGAACCCGGCGTGGCCTTCACCTCCACCCGTGCGGCACGGGAATGGCTGATTCTGAACATGGCGGGACTGGAGCGTGAAGAATTCCGGGTGCTGTATCTGAATAACCAGAATCAGCTGATTGCCGGTGAAACCCTCTTCACCGGCACCATCAACCGCACGGAAGTCCATCCCCGGGAAGTGATTAAACGCGCCCTGTATCACAATGCCGCAGCTGTGGTGCTGGCACACAATCACCCGTCCGGTGAAGTCCCCCCCAGTAAGGCAGACCTCCTTATCACGGAACGTCTGGTACAGGCACTGGCCCTGGTGGATATCCGGGTGCCGGACCATCTGATAGTCGGTGGCAGCCAGGTTTTCTCCTTTGCCGAACATGGTCTGCTTTAACCCGTCACAACCACATCACACCTGTTTTCACTTTTATCTTCTGTCTTCAGAGGTATCCCATTATGAAAATCATCACCCGTGGTGAAGCCATGCGTATTCACCAACAGCATCCTGCATCCCGTCTTTTTCCGTTCTGTACCGGCAAATACCGCTGGCACGGCAGCACTGAAACGTATACTGGTCGTGAAGTGCAGGATATTCCCGGTGTGCTGGCCGTGTTTGCTGAACGCCGTAAGGACAGTTTTGGCCCGTATGTCCGGCTGATGAGCGTCACTCTGAACTGAGTCAGTAAGGGCATTCTGATGAGCAGAATTATCACCTCCACCGTGTATACACTGCATGAGCTATCCTCCACCGCACAGGAAAAAGCCCGCGACTGGTACCGTCAGCATCATGCTGACAGCAACTGGTATGAAAACGTGTATGAGGACTTCAGGGAGGTCTGAGGCATTTTCGGAATTGACCTCCGCCAGCGCGTTTTCCGGCTCAGCAACGGCAGGTTTATGGAAGAGCCGTGCATCTGGTTCAGCGGATTCTGCAGCCAGGGGGACGGAGCCTGTTTTGAAGGGCGCTGGCACTGGCAGCCAGCGACACCCCGGAAAATCAGGGAATATGCCCCTCAGGACCGTGAGCTTCATCGTATCGCGGATACCCTGCATGCGGTGCAGAAACGTAACTTCTGGCAGCTTCAGGCTGAAATCAGTCACCGGGGACGTTACTGCCATCCGTACAGCATGGATATCACCGTCACCCGGAACAGTCCGACTGGTCAGGCAATGACAACCGATGCGGAAGCCGCTGTCAGCGAAGCCCTGCGCGACCTGGCCTTCTGGCTGTACCGCCAGCTGGAAAACAAGTACGACTGGCTGACCTCAGACACCGCTGTGGATGAGGCCCTTCTCATCAACGAATATACCTTCACCGAAGCCGGTCTGCGCGCCGGCTGACCCGTCATCGTTAAACTATCATTCACCGATTTTCTGTGAGGATTTTATCATGTCGGACACACTCCCCGGAACAACGCTTCCCGACGACAACAAAGACCGCCCCTGGTGGGGGCTGCCCTGCACCGTGACGCCCTGTTTCGGCGCCCGTCTGGTGCAGGAGGGTAACCGGTTGCATTACCTTGCAGACCGCGCCGGTATCAGGGGCCGGTTCAACAATGCGGATGCATACCATCTGGACCAGGCTTTTCCACTGCTGATGAAACAACTGGAACTCATGCTCACCAGCGGTGAACTGAATCCCCGCACTCAGCATACCGTCACGCTGTATGCGAAAGGGCTGACCTGCGATGCCGACACCCTCGGGTCCTGTGGTTACGTTTATCTGGCTGTTTATCCTGCGACCGAAACGGAAAGTAACCCTCCGGAATAGTCTTCTGCTCCGGCCTGGTGCTTTCTCCACGCCACTTTTCCATTTCTTATATCTGCATATCAGGAAAATCTTCAGTATGAAAACATTACCCGACACACACGTACGGGCGGCATCGCGCTGCCCGTCTCCCGTCACCATCTGGCAGACACTGCTCACCCGACTGCTGGACCAGCACTATGGCCTCACGCTGAATGACACACCGTTCGCTGATGAACGTGTGATTGAGCAGCATATTGAGGCAGGGATTTCACTGTGTGACGCGGTGAACTTTCTCGTTGAAAAATACGCGCTGGTACGTACCGACCAGCCGGGATTCAGCGCAGGAGCCCCGTCGCAGTTAATCAACAGCATTGATATTCTCCGGGCTCGCAGGGCGACCGGCCTGATGACCCGGAACAATTACAGAATGGTAAATAACATTACCCAGGGCAAGCATCCGGAGGCAAAACGATGAAACTGGCCCTGACGCTGGAAGCTGACAGCGTTAACGTACAGGCACTGAACATGGGGCGAATTGTCGTTGACGTCGATGGTGTTGAGCTTGCCGAACTGATTAACGTGGTCTGCGATAATGGCTACTCCCTTCGTGTTGTTGATGAATCTGACCGGACCTCAACAGACAGCATACCCCCCTCTGCTGCCCTGAGCGGTATACGCTGTAGTACCGCGCATATCACGGAAACAGACAACGCCTGGCTGTACTCGCTGTCGCATCAGACGAATGACACCGGCGAATCAGAATGGATTCATTTTACAGGTAGCGGATATCTGTTACGTACCGGTGCGTGGTCATACCCGGTTCTGCGGCTTAAACGCCTGGGGCTGTCAAAAACGTTCCGCCGTCTGGTTGTCACACTTACCCGACGTTATGGCGTCAGTCTCATTCATCTGGATGCCAGCGCTGAATGCCTGCCGGATTTACCCACTTTCGACTGGTAACCCGGAAATTCACAACATGAAATCATTAACCACGGAAACAGCGCTGGATATTCTGATTGCGTGGCTGCAGGACAATATTGACTGCGAATCAGGGATTATCTTCGACAACGATGAGGATAAAACGGATTCAGCAGCACTGCTGCCCTGCATTGAACAGGCCAGGGAAGATATCCGTACCCTGCGCCAACTGCAGCTTCTGCAACAGAACAGGTGAGTCTTACTCACCAGACTTTATTCCACTGACGCCAGCCTGAATACGGCTGGCGTTTTCGTTTATAAACCAAAAGGAAAAACGATGATGTCAGATATCACAATCTCCCGCCCGGAACTGGTCAACGGACATACGGACGTTATCTGCTCAACCAGTATCCGCCACATTCTGGCTGTACGAAAGAGTGCGCTGCTGCAAATCGACACACTTATCCGGCAACTGGCTGAAATCTCGGTACTGACGGAAAGCATTGGCGGTAAAACCGCCCGGGACTGGGCCATGAAACAGGATTTTCGCTGCGGCTGCTGGCTCATGGAGAAACCGGAAACCGCAATGAAAGCCATCACCCGCAATCTCGATCGCGAAATCTGGCGTGACCTGATGCAACGTTCCGGGATGCTGTCATTAATGGATGCGCAGGCCCATGATACATGGTACCGCTCACTGGAGTACGATAACTTTCCGGAAATCAGCGAGGCGAATATCCTGAGTACGTTTGAACAACTGCACCAGAATAAGGATGACGTGTTTGAGCGAGGTGTGATCAACCTCTTCAGAGGTCTGAGCTGGAATTACAAAACCAATTGCCCCTGTAAATTTGGCAATAAAATTATCGTCAACAATCTGGTGAGATGGGACCGATGGGGATTGCATCTTATCACCGGGCAACAGGCAGATCGACTCGCTGACCTGGAAAGAATGCTGCATCTGTTCAGCGGCAAACCGATCCCCGACAGCCGGGAAAATATCATCATTCGGCTGGATGATCACATCCGCTCCGTTCAGGGCAAAGCGTGCTATGAAGATGAGATGTTCAGCATCAGATACTTTAAGAAGGGCTCCGCACACATCACGTTCAGGAAACCAGAACTGGTTGACAGGCTAAATGACATAATTGCCAGGCACTATCCAAATGTATTAGCAGACAGGTAATGTGGCCTTGCCCCGCTATTAAACATGTCATATTTTTGCTATCATTGTGAAAATTTTTCGGAGGAAACATGACTACAAAAGACCGTATTCAGTCCCGACTGAACCGTTCAAAACGTTATGTGTTCACCCGGGATGATTTCAGGGATATCGCTGGCTATGATCAGGTTGGCAGAGCTCTTCGTACACTGGTAAACGAAGGTAAGTTGATGAAAGTGGGCTATGGTGTTTACACCAAAGCCCGTCGTAACATCATCACTGGGAAAATCATGCCCGCAGCGCCTGGGGGCTCTGCTGCAGTAATTACAGAGGCCCTGGAGCGCCTGAATATCAGATACCGTCTGGCAGGAGCAACGGAATGCTACAATAAAGGTCAGTCCACACAAATTCCTGTATCTCTGGGGATAAAAACACCTTCTCGATTTAAAAGAATGTTAATAGTAGGGAAAAGTAAAATCAATGCCTGAATTAACATCATTATTTCCTGACGTTGCCGATGCACTGGATATTGAATCTGTCGCTATCGTCGAAAAAGATTATTTTGTGGTTGATCTTTTAAGATTATTAAAAGAAATAAAACCAGAAACACATACTCTCGTGTTTGCAGGAGGTACCGCATTATCAAAAGCAGGTATCTCGCTAAACAGAATGTCAGAAGATATTGATATAAAGCTCGTGCCAACAGAGAACTTTATGCAAAATGGCAGAGACAAGAGAAGAAAAATTCGCAAGGAAATCGTGCAAATAATCACGGATGTTATTCATAATTCTGACATTTTCAGCTTGGATAATGAAAACGCCCGTATAACACGTGATGAGTATCGTTATAACGAAATCTCGGTACGTTATCCCCAGACATTTGCACAAGTCCCCTGTCTTCGTCCATTTATTAAGCTGGAGTTGATGGAAAGCACTCTGCTGGAACATCCGGAAAGCAGAGATATTTATTCCCTTGTCACGGAGTTAACGGGTAAAGGTACACCTGTAACAGCATTCCCCTGTGCCACCATTTTATCCACTCAGGCTGAAAAGCTCATCTCCATGATGCGAAGAACAGCAGCACATCTTCGTAATCCCGAACAACAGGATGATGAGTTTCTGGTACGTCACATTTACGACAACTACTGCATTGTCAGGGAAAAAGGTGTGAATGTTCCTGTATTGAAAAATTTTGTTCAGATATGTATTCAGCTATGGTAACCAGTACCCACAATTTTGTAGCTCACCAGTTGATGAACTTAAGAAAGGGCTGGATGCACTCCGGGATTATCCTGTACACAAATTGCGCTTTCAACGATTTGTTAAACCGATGGTATTTGGTAATACACAGATTAACTGGGAAGAAGCCTATTCCAGTTTCAGACAAACAGCGCTAAGTGTTCTGACCAGCTAACAAACGCGTTAAGTACGATTCCACAATTCAGCATATCGAACCAGACCAAATGATTACAGCAAAGCACAAAAAAGAGGGATTATAGCGTCAAAAGAATTCGAATTGCACATGGGGGCCTCATTGGTGGCCTCAAAAACAACAAATACAAAATAATCTATATAAAACAATTTGTTATACAATCAGTTTCATTCCGATTCCGGGCACCACTAATTCTTAAGAACCCGCCCACAAGGCGGGTTTTTGCTTTTGGATCTTTATATAAAATAAACTTGGGTGCATAACGCCATCAGGTCTTAAACACTCCCGAATCATCAATAAACATCCCCCGCTAACAAAACACAGTTCAGTTCACATAACATCCCTGTTATCCCACACATATCTGCTGGCCGAACGACGCCAGTGCGCGTACGGAGGCAAGAGCAGCCCTGCACATGGCAGCGCTTGTGGTAACCTGGTTTAATCCGGTGAAAGAGGCGTTTTACATGCATCTGCCAGCAGCCGGAAAAACCAAAAAAGTGGCGCTGGTTGACTGTATGCGTAAATTGCTGACCATCCTGAACGCAATGCTCAGAAAGAACGAAGAGTGAAATGAATCGTAGCATCATGTTGCTCCATAATTTTTACGTTCAAGACAGTTGATTATCGGCGCATATGACTCAAAAAGAGCCTGATGATTGCCTCTTTTCCATAGGCTCTTTCTCTGAAGTGAAGGAAGGCCCGGAAGAAAGCACTCGCTGGCATACGTGACTCCAGCTCAACCGGAGATAATCACCATTGTTATTTTTCTATTTAATAATAATCTCCTGAAAAATAGATATAGCAAAAATACAATCCGGCCAGATTTAATTCCGCATTCATTACCAGAAATAATCAACACTACAACTATTATATCATTCAATAGTCACCGCTAAAATTTTATTATTTTCCTCTTCTTTACATAGAAATTATCAATCTGTTTATTATGCCGAATTTAAATAATTAATCACAAAACAATATCACCATTATTTGTGTGTTTTATTTATTAATAACATAGTCATACGTTCTTTTTTTACAAGGAAATAATCAATTGATAAATTGTTTTTGGTATTAATAGTCAAGTAGGAAACATTTTAACAAATGATAAAAATCCTAAATTCCTTGTTCATAATGTAGGAGTGTGTTAAATAGGTGGGCAAAATTTGGTTCCCTTTCTCGCCTGTAATATTGCAGCGTCTTCGCACCTCCATGAGACATTGCGACTTAATAAGAAGGTGATAAGTCCTGCATATAAGCATGGACTGACCATGGTTTTATATTCATTAAAAATTTTGTTACAACCCATTGATTTAGCATAAATAAATTATAGTGGGTTCGGGTTTGTTGTGACTGTGGCATTATTTCCGTGCAAAGGAGCTGATATGTCTGAAAGACATTTACCTGATGACCAGAGCAGTACTATCGATCCATATCTAATTACCTCTGTTCGCCAGACTCTGGCAGAACAAAGCGCAGCATTACAAAACTTGTCTAAACAACTGGATTCCGGGCAGTACCAGCGTGTCCTTAATTTGATAATGAACTGTAAAGGGCACGTTATTCTTTCGGGAATGGGTAAATCAGGGCATGTCGGTCGTAAAATGTCAGCGACGCTGGCCTCTACGGGTACGCCTAGTTTCTTTATTCATCCTGCAGAAGCTTTCCATGGCGATCTGGGCATGATTACGCCTTACGATCTTCTGATCCTTATTTCTGCCAGCGGTGAAACGGATGAAATCCTCAAGCTAGTTCCTTCACTGAAAAATTTCGGCAACCGAATTATCGCCATTACCAATAATGGAAATTCCACGCTGGCGAAAAATGCTGATGCCGTGCTGGAACTCCACATGGCGAATGAAACCTGCCCGAATAATCTTGCACCAACAACGTCTACCACGCTGACGATGGCGATCGGCGATGCGCTGGCGATTGCCATGATCCACCAACGCAAATTTATGCCGAATGATTTTGCGCGCTATCACCCGGGCGGTTCATTAGGTCGTCGCCTGCTGACCCGCGTTGCTGATGTCATGCAGCATGATGTTCCTGCGGTACAGCTGGATGCGTCATTTAAAACCGTGATTCAACGTATCACCAGCGGATGCCAGGGAATGGTGATGGTAGAAGACGCAGAAGGTGGGCTAGCGGGCATTATCACCGACGGTGACCTGCGTCGCTTTATGGAAAAAGAGGATTCTCTGACATCCGCCACGGCTGCGCAGATGATGACACGTGAACCGCTGACGCTACCGGAAGACACCATGATCATTGAAGCGGAAGAAAAAATGCAAAAGCACCGCGTCTCAACGTTATTGGTGACCAACAAGGCAAATAAAGTCACTGGCCTTGTGCGCATTTTCGACTAATTAAGCAACGGGGTGCGAGAGGTTAGTCTCTCATTGAGTTTGCGCCCCACTGAAACTTTGATAATCGTTACATGTTGATAAAAGTGAAGTCTGCCGTATCCTGGATGCGTGCTCGTCTGTCTGCCATCTCACTGGCAGATATCCAAAAACACCTGGCGAAAATCATCATTCTGGCACCGATGGCGGTGCTGCTGATCTATCTGGCTATCTTCAGCCAGCCTCGCTATATGAGCGAGTCGAAAGTCGCCATTAAACGCTCGGATGATTTAAACAGCGGCAGCCTGAATTTTGGTCTGCTTCTGGGTGCCTCTAACCCCAGTTCCGCAGAAGATGCGTTGTATCTGAAAGAGTACATCAACTCGCCGGATATGCTGGCGGCGCTGGATAAGCAACTAAATTTTCGTGAAGCGTTTAGCCACAGCGGGCTCGATTTTCTTAATCATCTTAGCAAGGATGAAACCGCAGAAGGCTTCCTGAAGTACTACAAGGACCGTATCAACGTCTCGTATGACGATAAAACCGGATTACTGAATATTCAGACGCAGGGCTTTAGCCCGGAGTTTGCGCTTAAGTTTAACCAGACCGTGCTGAAAGAGTCAGAGCGCTTTATCAATGAGATGTCACATCGCATCGCGCGTGACCAGCTTGCCTTTGCAGAAACGGAGATGGAAAAGGCACGCCAGCGTCTGGACGCCAGCAAAGCGGAATTGCTCTCTTATCAGGACAACAACAACGTTCTGGATCCACAGGCACAGGCACAGGCGGCGAGCACGTTAGTGAATACGCTGATGGGCCAGAAGATCCAGATGGAAGCGGACCTGCGGAACTTGCTGACGTATCTGCGTGAGGACGCCCCGCAAGTTGTGAGTGCGCGTAATGCGATTCAGTCATTGCAGGCACAAATTGACGAAGAAAAAAGCAAAATCACAGCGCCGCAGGGTGACAAGCTAAACCGTATGGCGGTGGATTTTGAAGAAATCAAATCAAAAGTAGAGTTCAACACCGAGCTGTACAAACTGACCCTGACCTCCATTGAAAAGACCCGTGTAGAAGCGGCTCGTAAGCTCAAGGTGCTGTCAGTGATCAGTTCGCCACAGTTGCCGCAGGAATCGTCTTTTCCAAATATCCCTTATTTGATCGCCTGCTGGTTACTGGTGTGCTGCCTGCTGTTCGGCACCCTGAAACTGTTGCTGGCTGTTATTGAAGATCACCGAGACTAACGCTGTCGCTGAATGAGTTTGTGATGAAATTATTTAAATCAATTTTACTGATTGCCGCCTGTCACGCGGCGCAGGCCAGCGCGGCCATTGATATTAACGCTGACCCAAACCTGACAGGAGCCGCGCCGCTTACCGGTATTCTGAACGGGCAACAGTCGGATACGCAAAACATGAGCGGCTTCGACAATACCCCACCGCCCGCACCGCCGGTGGTAATGAGCCGTATGTTTGGTGCTCAACTTTTCAACGGCACCAGCGCGGATAGCGGTGCGACGGTAGGATTCAACCCTGACTATATTCTGAATCCGGGTGATAGCATTCAGGTTCGCTTGTGGGGTGCGTTCACCTTTGATGGTGCGTTACAGGTTGATCCCAAAGGTAATATTTTCCTGCCGAACGTTGGTCCGGTGAAAGTTGCTGGCGTCAGTAATAGTCAGCTAAATGCCCTGGTCACATCCAAAGTGAAGGAAGTATACCAGTCCAACGTCAACGTCTACGCCTCCTTATTACAGGCGCAGCCAGTAAAAGTGTACGTGACCGGATTTGTGCGTAATCCTGGTCTGTATGGCGGCGTGACGTCTGATTCGTTACTCAATTATCTGATCAAGGCTGGCGGCGTTGATCCAGAGCGCGGAAGTTACGTTGATATTGTGGTCAAGCGCGGTAACCGCGTGCGCTCCAACGTCAACCTGTACGACTTCCTGCTGAACGGCAAACTGGGGCTTTCGCAGTTCGCCGATGGTGACACCATCATCGTCGGGCCGCGTCAGCATACTTTCAGCGTTCAGGGCGATGTCTTTAACAGCTACGACTTTGAGTTCCGCGAAAGCAGCATTCCCGTAACGGAAGCGTTGAGCTGGGCGCGCCCTAAGCCTGGCGCGACTCACATTACGATTATGCGTAAACAGGGGCTGCAAAAACGCAGCGAATACTATCCGATCAGTTCTGCGCCAGGCCGTATGTTGCAAAATGGCGATACCTTAATCGTGAGCACTGACCGCTATGCCGGCACCATTCAGGTGCGGGTTGAAGGCGCACACTCCGGTGAACATGCCATGGTACTGCCTTATGGTTCCACTATGCGTGCGGTTCTGGAAAAAGTCCGCCCGAACAGCATGTCGCAGATGAACGCAGTTCAGCTTTATCGCCCATCAGTGGCTCAGCGTCAGAAAGAGATGCTGAATCTCTCGCTGCAAAAGCTGGAGGAAGCATCACTTTCTGCCCAGTCATCCACCAAAGAAGAAGCCAGCCTGCGAATGCAGGAAGCACAACTGATCAGCCGCTTTGTGGCGAAAGCACGCACCGTTGTTCCGAAAGGTGAAGTGATCCTCAACGAATCCAATATTGATTCTGTTCTGCTTGAAGATGGCGACGTCATCAATATTCCGGAGAAAACATCGCTGGTTATGGTTCATGGCGAAGTGCTGTTCCCGAACGCGGTGAGCTGGCAGAAGGGTATGACCACCGAGGATTACATCGAGAAATGTGGTGGCCTGACGCAGAAATCGGGTAACGCCAGAATTATCGTCATTCGTCAGAACGGTGCAGCCGTCAACGCAGAAGATGTGGATTCACTCAAACCGGGCGATGAGATTATGGTTCTGCCGAAATATGAATCGAAAAACATTGAAGTTACTCGCGGTATTTCCACCATCCTTTACCAGTTGGCGGTGGGTGCAAAAGTGATTCTGTCTTTGTAAGGAGTTGAAATGAGCAAAGCAGTTATTGTCATTCCGGCTCGCTATGGCTCCTCGCGCCTGCCGGGTAAGCCACTGCTCGATATTGTTGGTAAACCGATGATCCAGCATGTTTACGAGCGTGCGTTACAGGTGGCGGGCGTTGCGGAAGTTTGGGTGGCAACAGACGACCCGCGTGTTGAAAAGGCCGTGCAGGCGTTTGGCGGGAAAGCCATCATGACGCGCAACGATCATGAATCCGGCACCGATCGGCTGG
>ENA-OPAP01000590-OPAP01000590.1-human-gut-metagenome-genome-assembly--contig:-NODE-590-length-21090-cov-2.650202_pt1 | contig 21090 bp, 15 predicted proteins | sample MGYA00241059_ERZ501434 | MGnify/ENA primary metagenome ERZ501434 (study PRJEB25962, sample SAMEA1967055) | human gut metagenome | biome: human gut; feature: human-associated habitat; material: faeces...
TATCGGGCATCAATGCAATTTCTTTATCTGACTATCTTCTCGAATTGACTGCGGTGGCACACCGCCAACCGAAATTTTCAATTTTCAATTTTCAATTTTCAATTAAAAACAAGACCGCCGTTTATTCTACAGTAACCGACTTAGCAAGGTTCTTTGGCTTATCGGGATCAATACCTCTGTTGATTGATGTGTAATAAGCAAGAATCTGGAGTGGAACAACTGCTGTAATCGGCATAAGAAGCTCGTCTGTATGCGGAATTTCGATAACATAATCCGCAACACCGTCCTTGAGTTCTCTTACACAGGCGTCTGTACAAACAAGAATAACCTTTGCACCTCTTGACTTAACCTCAACAACATTGCTGATTGTCTTGGGGATAATACCTGTCTGAGTTGCAACGGCGATAACGGGAACATCCTCGTCAATAAGCGAAATTGTGCCGTGCTTTAACTCGCCTGCGGCGTAGCTTTCTGAGTGAATGTACGAAACCTCTTTGAGCTTGAGCGAACCCTCCATTGAAAGGGCATAGTCAAGACCTCTGCCTATGTAAAGCAAGCTGTCGGTTGCAACAAGCTTTGTGGCAACGAACTTGCAGGTATCCTCGCAGTTGTCGATTACATACTGAACTGCCTCAGGCATTTTTGTAAGAGCCGAAACAAGTCGCTTGCACTCGGCTGTGCTGATTGTTTCCTTTGCAAGAGCAAGCTCAAAGGCAAAGAGATACATAACGGAAAGCTGTGTGATGTATGCCTTTGTTGACGGAACGGAAATTTCGGGACCTGCGAGTGTGTAGATGAGCATATCCGCCTCACGGGCAATTGAACTGCCCTTTGCGTTTACGATTGCAAGAGTTTTTGCACCCTTCTGCTTTGCAAGACGCATTGCGGCAAGGCTGTCGGCTGTTTCGCCCGACTGTGAAATGATGATTACAAGGTCGCCCTCGCCTACAATCGGATTTCTGTAACGGAACTCGGACGCAATGTCAACATTTACGGGAACTCTTGCGAGATCCTCAATAACATACTTGCCGACCATACCTGCATGCATAGCAGTACCGCAGGCAACAATTGTGATATTTTTGAAATTCTTGATTGTTTCCGTTGTGATGCCGCACTCCTCAAGAAACGGAAGTCCCTCTTTGATTCTCGGCATAATCGTTGTTCTGATAGCCTCGGGCTGTTCGTTGATTTCCTTAATCATAAAGTGCGGATAACCGCCCTTTTCGGCAGCCTCCATATCCCAGTCGGCTGTCTGAAGTTCCTTTTCAATCGGATCAAGGTGTTCGTCAACGAACGAAACACCGTCAGGTGAAAGTGTTACGATTTCATCATGGTCAAGAAGATAATAATCCCTTGTGTACTGAAGAATTGCAGGAACATCGGACGCAATAAAGCACTCGCCTTCTGCAACGCCTACGATAAGAGGACTTTCACGGCGAACCGCAAAAACTCTGTCGGGGAAATCCTTGAACATAATTCCGAGTGCAAACGAACCCTTAAGCTCAGCCATTACGCTGTCGATTGTTTCAAGAGGATTTCCGTTGTATTTATAGTCGAGGAGCTGAGCAACAACCTCTGTATCTGTGTCGCTTAAAAAAGTTCTTCCCTTTGAGATGAGGAAGTCTTTAAGCTCCATATAGTTTTCAATAATACCGTTGTGAACGATTGTAACCCTTGTACCGCTGTGTGGATGTGAGTTTACATCCGAAGGCTCGCCGTGGGTTGCCCAACGGGTGTGACCTATGCCGACATGACCTTTCGGAGTGCCGACCTCTGCAAGCTTATCCTTTAAGTCCTGAAGCTTACCCTTGGTCTTTACGGTCTTGATTTCTCCGTTATCAAAAACCGCAATCCCTGCCGAGTCATAGCCTCTGTATTCAAGCTTTGTGAGAGCATTAACAAGCACCTCACTGCAATCCTTAGGTCCTACATAACCTACAATACCGCACATAAAATTTCTCCTTTTCGGTTAATCATTGACCTTGTGGCAAAAAGTAGGTACAAGTTCTGCCAAAAGTTCAACTGTCTTTTCACTGTCATTGTTTTCTGCGGTCTTTTTGAGAACCTCAAGCTTTGACAGCATATCTGTTTCGTCTATTTTAATTTGATTTCCTATGAAAATTTTCTTGTTCTGTGTTGACTTAAGACCTTCTTCGTCCATAAGAAGCTCCTCAAAAAGCTTTTCACCCGGACGAAGTCCCGTGAAGATAATCGGAACATCTTTGTACGGAACCTTACCGTACATTCTGATAAGGTTCTCGGCAAGGGTTGTAATCTTGACGGGAGCACCCATATCAAGAACAAAAATCTCACCGCCCTTTGCCATTGCACCTGCCTCAAGAACAAGCGAAACAGCCTCGGGAATAGTCATAAAATATCTGATAATATCGGGATGTGTTACGGTAACGGGCGCACCGTTTTCAATCTCACGGCGAAACAGCGGAATAACCGAGCCGTTTGAGCCGAGAACATTACCGAATCTTGTTGTTACAAATTCGGTATCGGTGCTGTGCTGAGCCTTGTACTGAATAATCATCTCGCACGCACGCTTTGTTGCGCCCATAACATTTGTCGGATTAACAGCCTTGTCGGTTGAAATCATAACAAACTTCTTGGCCTTGTACTTTTCTGCAAGGGTTGCAACATTGAATGTGCCGAAGATGTTGTTCTTTACAGCCTCCTCGGGAACGGTTTCCATAAGCGGAACATGCTTGTGAGCGGCAGCGTGGAATACGAGTTCGGGGCGATATGTCTTGAAGATAAGCTCCATTTTGTCGTAATCACGAACCGATGAAATAAGCGTTACAAGGTTAAGCTTTGTGCCGTATTCAAGCACAAGCTCCTGCTGAATGTCATATGCGTTGTTTTCGTAGATATCAACAATGATGATTTGTTTCGGATCATTCTTTGCAATCTGTCTTACAAGCTCACTGCCGATTGAACCGCCGCCGCCTGTAACAAGACAAACCTTTCCGTTGATAAGGTCATGAATCTCCTTTCGGTCAAACTCAATGGGTTTTCTGCCGAGAAGATCCTCAATCTTGATTTCCTTTGCCTGTGAAATAAGCTGTGTATGCCCGTCATCAAACAAAAGCTCACCGAGATAAGGGATAATCTTGATTTTGCACTCTGTTGCGGAACAGTAATCAAGAATCTTCCTCTTCTCATCTTCCTCACATGACGGAACTGCAACAATAATACTATCTATACGGTATTCATCACATATTTTAACAATTTCGGGACAGGTTCCGACAACGGGGATTCCTTCGATTTTCTGATTCAGCTTTTTCAAATCATCATCGACAAAGCATACCGGAATGATGCTTTTTGAAGGATTATTAACATCACCCTGCTCTTTCGCATTGTGAATTTCACGAACAATCATTCTGCCGGCATTGCCTGCGCCCACAATAAGGGTGCGCTCTCCGCCCTCTGCCCTTCCTGCCTCGGTAAGGTCAAGAAAAGTCCTTCTGAAAACAAAACGGAATGCAAGAATTCCGACAAGGGCTATTGCGAAATGTACTATACAAAAAATCTTTCTCTGCGGAATCTGCAAAAACAACGAGATTACAAAGCCGAGCGTAAACCCAGAAAAGACGGCAGTTCCGCACACAATATAGTCCTTTGCGTTAAAGTATCGCCACAATTTTGAATATGTTCCGCTTATATAAAGCGTAAACAGACACATGACAAGATCAATAACAATATAGCTCAACAAGCCTTTGCTTGAAGCAGCACCTATGTAGCCGACAAGCAAGAGAATATAATTTGCAAGAATACCGCTGACAACGATAATAAACACATCTGCGAGAGCCAGAAACATCTTACGCAAATTAATCTTCTTCATAACCCATACCTCTTCTGTTTAACTTTGTGTAAATTTCCCGAGTAACATATAAATACAATTATGATTTATTATACAACAGTGCAAAAGGAATGTCAAACAAAGCAATTCCTAAATCAACTTAAAATCCGACAATCAAAGCACAAGGAACAGTAATAATCGGACTTGTTCGACACACATTTGTTGACAACCGCACAAAACGAGCCTAAAATAATACCATACTTAATATGAGCGGTGAATTGAATGAAAAATTTTTCGATAATCCTCGGAGCAATAATACTTGTGCTGTTTGTGACTCTCGTAATATGGGGCGTTTACTGTGACAACACAATTGCAATCACAAATTACTGTGTAAACAATACTAAGAACGACGCAAAGTTGAAATTTGTTGTCATCACGGATCTGCACAACAAGGAATACGGAGAAAAGAACGCAGACCTTGCAGAGCTTGTAAAGGAACAAAATCCCGATTTTATTGCAGTTTGCGGAGATATGGTCAACCGTGGCGATCCCGACACAACGAAGATGAAAGATGTGCTTGAAAAGCTTTCAAAAATTGCACCCACATACTGCTGTCTCGGCAACCATGAGCGTGACAATGCCGCCAAATTCGGAACGGATTTTAAAAGTGAAACAGATTCAACAGGCGCTGTATTGCTTGATAATGAATACATAAAATTCACCAAAAACGGCAAAAGCGTGCTAATAGGCGGAATGAGCGACTACCCTTATTATGAGTTCTACACTCCAGATGACGATGTTCCGTCAAGAACGCTGTGGGAAGAATTTGCCGAAAAAGCAAAGAACAATTTCACAATTCTTCTGCACCACCAGCCCGAATACATTGCCGAGGACGCAAAAAAAACCGACATAGACTTAATCGTCTGCGGTCACACTCACGGAGGACAAATTCAATTGCCGTTCATCGGCGGAGTAATCGCTCCGAATCAGGGACTTTTTCCGAAATATGACAAAGGCGAATTTGACCTTGACGGCACAAAAATGATTGTCTGCGCAGGTCTGAGCAACCCCGTATTCATCCCCAGAATCAATAATCAAGTTGAAATAGGTGTTGTGACGGTTGTATAACATCGGTTCTCCCCTATTACTTTCATATAAAACAAAAATTGCATCAATGCCGTATTCGGGCATCTGATGCAATTCTTTTATCCGAGTATCTTCTCGAATAGATTGCGGTGGCACACCGCCGACCGCAATTTTCAATTTTCAATTTAAAAAGCTCTCGCCTTGAAGCGACTGTTTTCACGAACCGAGAACGGTGGCTCGCCGTCAGTTCTTCTCGCTGTAATTCCTAAGTTCCGCAGGAGTTCTGCCGTATTCGGACTTGCAGAACAGGATAAACGAATTTACATTCGGAAAACCGTTTTCAATCGCCGCCTGTCTGACGGTGATTTTTTTGTTTCTCAAATCATCAATAGCGTGTTCAAGACGAACACGGCGAAGATACTTTGAAAATGTTTCCTCTGTTTTATCCTTAAAATATTTTGAAAAATGAGCAGGCGTCATGCCTACATAATTGGCGATTTCATTGAGCGTGATTTCGTGTTTGTAATTATCGTGCATATATCTGATAGCACTTTTGGCGCAGTCAAAATCATCAGCCTGAGAACCGTGAACATATTGTATATCGTTGTCAATGCAATCACGGATGAGATAGTACGCAACGCTGTACATCACCGCTCTTACCTTCATGCTGATAAGCTTGCTCTCGTACTCTTCATATCCGTGGAATATGTCCATTGCTTTTCTGATAAACTCAAGAGCTTCGCCCTCGGGTTGTTTGAAACTCGGCACAATCTGCGGATCGTCAACATACGGTGCAATTGCCTTTGGAATGATATTGAGCATAACAGCCTGAGTATCCTCACCGATGTCCTCGTAGGAATGAACCTCCTGACTGTTAAGAACATAGACATCGCCCGCATTGAGAATAATTTCACAGTCAAGCTTGTTAAGCCTTACCTTACCTTTTTTTATATAGGAAATTTCATATGAACCATGCCACCTGAGTCCCGATTCAAAGGCAACTTTTCTGTCCGGATATCTTGTAACCCTGCCGCTGTAATACGGCTCGGGCGGTAACAACACCTTCTTGTACTTCATGGTTTCACCCTCAACTCAATTAAAATCAATCAATTGTTAATAACATAGTCAGCGCAAAAATAAATATATTTAAGATCCGCAATTACCGCAGAATGGTCTGTTTTTACTACAACTGTTCTGCGTTCTTTTTGGCTGATTTCCTCAACACAGCGTGCAACATTGCACTTTGAAGGCTCGTAGCCGTACTTTTCAAAAAATTCTTCCGCAGTCATAACAAGAGAGCCGTAGCCCTCAAACATATGCAAAAGAGAATAGTCAATCAGCTTGTATTCATCTTCAATAAGGCTGATTCCGATATCGCAGTTTGTGACTGAACCGATGTAATACGGTGCGTCATTGAGGAACAAGCCTGTCTTGAACGAACCGATTGAAACGGTAAGATCCGAGTTTACCGCCGTACTGCACACACCCGTGTCACCGTTGATTCCGCTGTTGATGTCTGCACTTATAACATAGGCATTTGTCATATTAATCTGCTCAACCGCTTCAAGCATTTCACCCTTTAATTCACCCGAAAAGCCTGTTCCAAGCAGACAGTCAACTACAATGTCAAATCCCGTGAAAGCCGCCGCCTGTGACATTGGCATCTCCTCGGCACCGAGCGACATTGCGGTTTTATAATAGTAAAGGCCGTCCTTTGAAAAGCCGTCGCTTGCTCTGAAAATTGTCGGTGTAAAGCCGTTTTTGCATAAAACACAGGCGAGCGCATAACCGTCGCCGCCGTTGTTGCCCTTACCGCAAACTATGGCAACCCTGCCCACAAACTTTGCCGAATTAAAAATCCCCTGTGCGGCTCTGTACATAAGCTCCGCCGAAGGAGTATGCTCCGCAATCGTCCTTGCGTCGCTTTTTCTCATATTTTCAACCGAAACGACCTGAACAAATTCCATCTTATATTCCTCCGCTTTCTGAAATTTCCATAGCCTTATCCGCCGTTTGCGGCATTGTAAGCCGTCATAACAGCACTTTCATCCATATTACAACCGAGCAAAAACAACGGTGTTTCCTTAAAGAACTCATCAAGCAATTCAAGCAGCTTTTCCATTCTGCTCCGCTCAACATCAATAACCGTTGCCTCAAGCAACTGTTTCATAACCTGTGACGGTAACACCCTGACTGCCGTGTTCTCTTCTGCTCTCTGAAGAATGTACACCGCCTTAACAGGTGCTTTTGTATTTGTTCCTATGTCAGCTTTCCCCATCCACGGAGTTCCGTAAGCATAAAATTTTCCGTCACATTTTCGTATAACCGGCTTGTCATCGTTAATCATCGTCACCCTGTTGCCAAAATGCCTTCGCCACAGAGCCGTGTGGGTAGACTTGCCCGTTCCGCTGACTGCCGAAAAAACATAGCCCTCGCCGTCAAGCTCAAGACAGGACGAATGAAAAAAGAATCCGTCAAATCCGTCAAGCACGGCGTTGCAGAATTTTGAGAGTATCAGAACATCCTCCGCACCTTGTTCGCTGAGGTTGTCAGAAATCCTGAGACGCTCACGGATTTCGTCATCCGAAACCGATATCGCAATGTCGGTCTTTCCCGATTCATTCGACTTAACGGCATAGCTTTCAAGCCGTTTCCTGCATATTTTAAATTTTGGATTAACTTCAACATTCAAATCAGCTATTCTGTATATCGGCATATCTGCTCCGCTAAATACTATAATGAAATATTGTAACACAAATTAATGTTTTTTGCTACGGCGAAATGAATAAATATTATTTTACCTTTTAGTGCAAGTTGTTCAGTCGCACAGCTTTAAAGGCAAATATTGCACAATACAAGCCATGTTATTTTGTAACAATGCACATACAGCTTATTTTTTATTCATTTTAAAGCCTGTAAAAAAAGCATTATTTTACGACTTTTTCAATTTTGTTTACTTTACCTGTCCGACTTATTTTTTTGCATACTCTTCAAGGTATGCTCTTTCATAAATTCAAATATCCTGTGCGTAACCGTTCCTATAAGAATCGGAATGAATATTCCTGCGGCAAGGTAGATTATGCAGTAAAAATTTAAGCCGTTCGGACGATAAATGTACCAGATTGTTGACTTGAGTTTTAAAACATCAAAATCTTTGAACAGCGGTGTAATTACGCTCAATCCCCGGAACGCCCATTTTACAATCATAAAGGCAAAAATGTGGTGAATCATAATGCTGTAGGTATTGTCCGAAATCATCCTGACAAGCTTTTTGTTCTTGATAATCGGAGTAATCAGCTTTGCAACCCTCAGCCAGAACGCAATGCCCGTGATTGCGGTTACATAAGGAATGACGCAGCCGTTGTCAAACTTCACACACTTTGACGGAGTGTATTCAAGATTTTCACAGAATGTGAGGAGAAGAAGCTGAACTCCGAGAGCGATTGCAAAATATGCAACGCTGTTGAGATTATCGTGTTTTTCAAGCTTTTCGTGATAAAATCTGCCAAACTCAAAACACGGCAGAAAAAACATTGACCTGAACAATAACAGCAACGCACCCTTTGGGGCAGGATTCCAAATGCAGTATTGCACACCGAAAATTCCGATTGCAAGATACACGGCAAGAATGACATACTCGTTGCCCCTGTGAACCTTTTTGAGCAGTTTGCGGAACAGTATGTTAAAAACATAAACGCAGAACAGCGGATACACAAACCACGAACCGAGGTTGTAGGCAAAACTTTCGCCGTCAATAAACGGCATAACAAAAAGGTTGTACAGATCAAATTTGCCCTGAGCAATCGTATAGCCGACCTGAGTAAGTGCGAATGCGATTATTCCGTAAACAATGTTCCATAGATACGCAGGAATCAACAAGCGTTTTGTCCGTCCCCATATATATTTGAAAATATGTTCCTCGTGTTTTTCCTTGTAAAAATAGCCCGAAATGAAAACAAACAAGGCGAGATTGTACGAATACTTCGGAAACCAATCATACATCAGCGACACACCGCCGTTATAGCAATGCCCCGAAACTATGATAATAATGCCGATTGCCGACAAAATTTTAAAAGTAAAATTAATGTTTCCGTCATCGCCGAGCCTTTTGTTTTCAGCTGCGACACTGTTTTGTTTAAGTGCAGATTTACTGCGTGTTTTGTTCTTTCCCATAATTCCCTCTCATCTGTATTTGTCGCAATTTAAAAATTCCGCAAATTCACACGGTAATTGTACCACAAAAGCAATCCGCAATCAATATATCAAATTCACCGTGCAAAACACATATAAATCATTATTTTGCACAATCTCACTTTTGTTTCAACAGGCATTTAAATCTTTTATTTGCATCTGTTCCGCCACACAATTGTGTACATACCCTTAAAAAGCCTAAGATTAAAATGTAAATAAATTCAGTCAAAAAAGCCGGGCAAAGCATAAAATAAAAAATATGCAAAAAACTATTGACACAACCTTTACATAATGCTATAATAATAAAGCTGTAAAAAACAGCAGAGTTGTATATCGCGGGATAGAGCAGCTCGGTAGCTCGTCGGGCTCATAACCCGAAGGTCGTCGGTTCAAATCCGGCTCCCGCAACCACTAAGAAACGGCTTAACCACTAAGGTTTTGCCGTTTTTCTTTTTTGCTTTGAAATTGTAAATTTTGCAGATTTCCCCCGAATTTCCCTCCGATGATGTTTATTTTTGCAATTTTACCCGAAATATTCATAAAAACAGCCTGAGTATCAAAAGCGAATACTCAGGCTGTTTTAATACTTTTGTTATTAAATTAAGATGTAGATAAAGTTTTCAAATTAACTCAGATACGGGTAATTATTTCATCAATAACGAAAGGACTGTATTCTTGATAAATACTTGTTGACCGTGCTGTATATTTTTTATCGCACATTTCAATATCCAAATCCATTTGTAAATCAAGCCATTTTACACCAATCGTATCGTTTTTTGTATCACCGTCTATGTACTGCACAACATCAGAAAGTTCTCTTGTGACAATGCCAACATTCTTAATATGAAGTTTACTTCCACCAATAGGTAGTGATTTAATGTAAACAATATCTCCGAGAGCAACTTCCTTTAACATTTCATAAAAAACAGAAGCATCCTCTTTTTTATATCCAAGATATGCAATTTTTCTATTGATAAAGTCATCAGATATATCAATACTGCCTTGAAGATTTGCTCCAATTCCCCAAACTGCCATTTCTAATTTCTCCTTTTTGATAATATTTTTAACTGCGTGACCACGCATATTTATACATTGAAACTGTACGATATTTTAGATCTTGGTACACATAATATGAAGCAGAATAGTCACCGCTTAAAAGTTGTGCTATATTTTTAGGGGTACTAAAATATGCCCATTCATAATCTGTGTAGTAATTCCCGTAAAAGTCATAATTTTCATAGCTAAACAAAAGTATGCAACCGTTACGCTTTTTACTATTATTATATGTAGTTACCCAACCATTTTCTTGCTCAAAGACAGCAGAAGTTAGCGAACAATCATAAAAAGCATACTCACCAATATAAGTAGTTGCACTTGGAATAGTGATTTCGATTATAGAAGTACATTTTGTAAAAGCATACTTTTGTATTGATTGCAAACTGCTTGGCAAATTAACATCTGAAAGTAATGAACAACCATAAAAAGCATATTCGCCAATATTTACAATGCTGTCAGGTATTGTTATAGCGGTAATATTAGATAACTCCATAAAAGCTTTATCTGCTATTTGTGTTACTGCCTTACCATTATATATTGATGGAATTTCTATACTATCAACTTTCTTTGCTCCATTACCTGCTGAAACGCTGTATGTATCATCTGCCAACAAGGTGAATTTTAATATTTCTTCATCCTCTTCGGGGACTCCTCCGCCAATACTTCCTAAATTATCACTTGTTCCGTCTGTATATGTGATAATCAATTCTCCGTTGACAAGTTCCGTTTTGGCTATACCTCTACCATCTTTACCATCAACACCATCTTTGCCGTCAGCACCTTTATCTCCTTTTTCACCTTTTTCTCCTGTGTCACCCTTTTCGCCTTTGACATTACCAAGGTTTAACACTGTGTTATCGGTGAGAAGAATACTCAATTCACCATCAGCTGACAAAGTAACAGTCTTAATACCAATTCCGTCTTTTCCGTCAGCCCCTTTTGCACCAACGACAACACCGAGTTTTGCAGTTTCTCCGCTTGTATAAGTCAATATCAACTCACCGTTTGAATTGATTTCTGACTTAGAAACACCTATGCCGTCAGCACCCTTAATGTTACCGAGGTTAAGTACAGTACCGTTGGATAATTCAACGCTCAAAGCACCTTCAGCAGAAATCGTTACATTGACAATGCCTGTGCCGTCTTTACCGTCAGCGCCGTTTATACCATCCTTACCATCTGCACCATTTGTACCGTTAATGCCGTCTGCTCCTACAACTTTTCCGAGATTAGTAGATTGACCATTTGTATATGTAAGTAAAAATTCTCCGTCAGCATTGATTTCTGATTTTGAAATACCAATACCGTCTTTGCCCTTGATACTTCCGAGATTTAGTGTTGTTCCGTTTGTAAGTTCAACATTCAAAACACCATCATCAGTAATTGTTACATTGGCAATTCCGATACCGTCTTTACCGTCAACACCGTTAGCACCATCTTTACCATCTTCTCCATCTTTACCGTCAGCGCCATTTGCACCATCTTTGCCATCAGTTCCGTTAATACCGTCCTTGCCGTCTTTTCCGACAATACAGCCGAGGTTAATACTTGATGAATCGGAGAAAGCAAGTTCCAATTCACCGTCTGAATTTATAACTACATTAGAAATGCCAATGCCGTCTTTGCCATCCTGACCGTCTTTTCCATCTTTGCCGTCTGCACCATTTTGACCGTTTTTTCCGTCCTGACCATCAACTCCGTCTTTACCGTTAGCACCAACTATAACACCAAGATTAGAAGAAGTTCCATCAGAATAAGTTATTACTAATTCTCCGTCAGAATTGATTTCTGATTTTGTAACACCGATACCATCCTTACCGTTAGTACCATCTTTACCATTCTTACCATCAGTACCGTTTTGACCGTCTTTTCCGTCCTGACCGTTAATTCCTACAACTGTACCAAGATTTGTAGATGTTCCGTCTGAATACTTAATAACAAGTTCACCGACAGAATTTACTGTTGTTTCAGTAATTCCGATGCCGTCCTTGCCATCTGTGCCGTTAGTTCCGTTGACGCCATCTTTTCCATCCTTGCCGTCAAGTCCGTTTGCACCTATTACATTTCCAAGATTAGAACGCTGTCCGTTCGAATAGGAAAGTACAAGCTCACCGCTTGAATTGATTTCAGCATTAGTTACACTGACGCCGTCTTTACCATCAGTACCGTTAATGCCGTCAACTCCATCTTTACCATCAGCGCCATTGATACCGTCTTTGCCATCAGCACCTACTATAATGCCAAGATTAGCAACTGCATTGTCTGAATAAGTTAAGACTAATTCGCCCTTTGAGTTGATTTCGGACTTTATAACGCTAATACCATCTGTACCGTTTTTACCATCAATACCGTTAGTACCATCCTTACCATCTTTTCCATCTTTGCCATCAACACCGTTAATGCCGTCTTTTCCGTCCTTACCATCAACACCGTTAGTGCCATCTATGCCATTCTTACCGTCTGTTCCGTTAAGTCCGTCTTTACCATCAGCACCGACAACTACACCAAGGTTTGAACGCTGTCCGTTTGAATATGTAAGAATCAACTCACCGTTTGAATTGATTTCAGAATTTGTAACACTGATGCCGTCAGTACCGTTCATCCCGACAACCTTGTCAAGATTAACAGTTTTTCCGTCTGAAAAGTTTAGTACAAGCTGACCGTCAGAATTGATACTTGCATTTGTAATGCCAACACCGTCAATACCATTTGTACCGTTCTTTCCGTCTACACCGTCTTTACCGTTAGTACCGTTAATGCCGTCAGCACCATTTAAACCGTTTGCTCCGTCTTTACCGTCAACACCATTTTTACCGTTAGTTCCGTTTTTGCCATCTTTGCCATTAGAACCATTGACGCCCTCCTTACCGTTAATGCCGTTAATTCCGTTTGTACCGTCCTTGCCATTAGCGCCATTCTTGCCGTCAGCACCTATAGCTTTGCCGAGATTTAAGACAGAATTGTCGGACAAGGTTATAAGCAATTCACCATCCGACGAAAAAGAAGCGGTCTTTATGCTTGCACCATCCTGCTTTGATGAAGCTTCAAGTGCAGATATCCATTCTTTTTCAGTGCCTGAATAGCCATTATCTACCGCAATATCATAGGCAGATTTGCCTGAAAGAGAATCAAGCCATTCCTGCACAGTTCCCTCATAGCCGTATTTTACAGCCAATTCATATGCAGAAAGTCCGTTTTCTACTTTTGAATCACCCTTAAACACAACAAAACCTATTGTGCCAAGCAAAAGTAAAATAATCAGAATAACACTTAGTATCTGAAAAAATTTGCTGTTCTTATTCTTTACTTTTTGATATTCATTTGTTTGCTGTTCTGTTTGTTGTTGTAACATATTCATACCTCCGTGTCAATATAGTATATTAGTTTTATTATATTACTCGTTTCGTAAACTGTCAACGCACTTCGTGTTATTATCTAAAAATTTTTGTCAATACCATATAAGATATATACGAGGTGATTTAATGAATTTTGGTGATAGATTAAGGATTTTAATTGACGAACGAGGCATTACACAAAAAGAATTAGCTTCACAATTAAATATAGCTCCCTCAACAGTAAGCAGTTATGTTCAGAATACCCGTGAACCCGATTTTGCTACATTAAAATCTCTTGCAATTTATTTTAGTGTTTCAATAGATTATCTTTTGGGGTGTCGAACCAACAAAGCCTCTTCTCGTCAGGAGGATGAACTATTAAGAGTATTTCGCAGTCTTACAGCAGAGCAAAAAGAAGTGTGTATTGAACAATGCAAAGTGTTTGTAAGGCTTAATCAAAAAGCAAGAGCAAAATCATCGTAATCGATTTTGAACAAAATAATTTGTAAAAATAAAACTGCCCTTGACTAAATTATAATCAAGGGCAGATACTTTGTCCTGTGACCCGACCCCAAAAAGTTAGATTTTTTAGGTCTAACTTTTTGGGGTCGGGGCAGTCATATCGGTGCTGTTTTTGTTTTTATTATAAAGTTTTTGCTGAATAATCAAAGCTTAATGTTATTCATCTCGTCACCGAGGACATCGGCGATTTCTTTCAGGTGGCCTGTGCGTTTGCCTTTTAGTTTATAGAACTGCAAAAGTCCGTAGCCCGGGTACTCGTTGCCCTCAACCATAACGGGACCGTTCTTTGAAAAGGCGATATCCCATCCGATATATCTCACCTGCGGAATCTTTTCCGCTGCCTCAACAACCATGTCAAGAGCCTCTCGAACGCCTGCAATCTTAACCTCGGAGAACTTTTTGCCTGTCATCGGGTGTTTGTCATAAACATTGCCATAGTCGTCAATTACATTACTGTCGATTCTGCCGTCTGCATCAAGGCTGAGGTAGAGGTCATTTGTACAGCCGATAACATTCGACTCGTCCTGATTGATACGGAGAGCGTTATTTATTATATGTGCCTTGCCGTCCTTATAGAGCGTAACAACTCGCCATGAATTTACAACGCACGGATTGATTTCGTTGAGGTCATCGCTCTGAACGATTGCTTCCTCAACAAGAAGCTGACCGTTTGCCTTGAGTTCATCATAAAGCTTGTTGCTGTCCTTTACATCGGCAACGGTGATTTTTGAAATGCCGTGACCGCCCTCGCCTGTCGGATCTTTTGCAAAAACGGTTTCTCTGCCGTCAAGGAACTTCCTGAAATCTTCCTTACTGCCTGTGCGAAGGTTGATGAAATCTCTTTTGAGATACTTTTTGAAAAGCTCATCAAAAACAAGCTTGTCACGAAGAAGAACGATATATTCCTCATCGTTGAGATATTCAAGAATTTTGTAGAAAGTTTTTGCAGTTACAAAGGTCTTTTTCTCTTTAGCCGAAAGGTTGATAAAATCGCAACGGAAATAGTCCGTGTAGCCTGTGCCTCTGATGAGAAAGTTGCGGATTATGTCGAACTTGATATAAGCCTTTGACTTACCGCTGTTCTTGGCGATAATGTCAATGTGCTTATCCATTCTGCTGTGGTTAATATCTCTGAATTTATTCAAAAGCCATTTGTGTACCGAAACTGCCATCTTACTTCTCCTTTACAACCTTACCGTCTTTTACATAAAATCTCGGATTGTTCTTGCCTATATTCACAAGCGCCTCGGCATTGCCCATACCCGAACTTCTGCCGAACATTCCAACTGTTATGCCGTCACCGAGGAGTGTTACCTCGTCATCAATTTTTACCGATGAATCAACCTTAACAGCCGTCATATTCATACACATCTCACCGACAACAGGATATTTTTTGCCGTTGATAACAACCCTTCTGCCGTGATTTGCGTGACCGATGCCGTTGTTGTAGCCGACAGGAAGAATTGCAAGAATAATATCCTCATCTGCCGTATATGACGCATTGTAGCCGAACCACTCACCCTTGTTCACCTTTTTAAGCTGAAGAATACGGGTTTTCATCTTCATAGCCGGCTGTAAATCTATCTTTACATCAAAATATGTTTCGCTGATGTTGTACTTCTTAATGAAGTAATTGTTTCGCATTTTGCGGAGTTTGTCCTTTGGCGAATTTGAAAGAGAATCGGGGGCAACATTGTAGCCGTAGATTGCAATGCCCATTCTCACGCCTGTTGTAAAAGGCTGTTTCGGGTGGGTGAGCATTGAAACGGAACTGCCCATATGGACAATCGGGATTTTATTCAAATCAATAAGCGACGTAAGCTCCTTGAAGTTTCTGACCTGCTCGTCCCAATGGGGATTCCGCCCTTGCGGGTTTCCCTGATTTAAGTATATATACCAAAAATGTTTTCCCTCAAGAACAAAATTTGAACCGTTAATCATATCAACGGCGATTTTAACTTCGTTCTTATCCTTGAAGCCGAGGCGGTTAAAGCCTGTATCAATCTGGAGATGAACCTTGAAATTGCAGTCAATGTTCAAATCAAGCAACCTTTTGAGGTAGTCAAGCTCATTCACGGCAATGGTGAGATTAAGCCGCTTTGCCTCCTCAATTCTCGAAAGATGGATCGGATGCAGGCACAAAAGCGGAGCGTCCTTGTTGACCTTACGAAAGCTTTGAGCCTCCTCAAGAGAGGACACGGCAAAATAGTTAATGCCGTTTTTGTACATTTCATTTGCCACTTCCATACCGTGACCGTAACCGTCACCCTTGAGAACGGCAATAAAATATTTGTAGTCGCTGTATTTTTGTGTTATCGCACGGGCATTTGCACCGATTTTGTCAAGGTCAATTTCAACATATGAATCCAGCATTCCAGAGCCTCCGTTAATACACTATATCCTTAGAATTATAGCATAATTGCATGGGTAAATCAATAGCGATATTGAACAGTAACGGTGTACGGTTCGGGCATAAAATTGAAAATTGAAAATGTAAAATGGAAAATTATGGTCGTGAAGACAATTTGCAAGAGTGAAAAACATTGTCGCCCGACCGTTTTTGTATATATGGAAGTTGTTGCAAATTTGTATGGGCGGATATTATACGCCTGTAGATAGCCACGCAAAGATTTGTACAAATTAAAATTATATAAATAAAGCAAAAATTGCATCTATGCCGTATCGGGCATCAATGCAATTTCCTAATCTAACTATCTTCTCAAAAGGACTGCGGTGTACCACCGCAGTCCTAAATTTTCCATTTTCAATTTGCCAACGGCTTGCCGTTATATAAGTCCTACAATATACATCTGAATTGTGGTTGCATCAATGACGGTGATATCGGAATCAAAGTTTACATCAGAGTTTATACGCTCTATCTCGTTCTGATTGACGATACCCACAATTGCTTTCTGAATTGCGGTTGCATCGGCAATATTTATTTTGCCGTCACCGTTTGCGTCACCGTAATATGCCTTTTCGGCTGAATTGGTGCTTGCAGTCATAACATAGTTTGTCATACCGATTGCAAGGTTGCCCTTGTCAACTCTTTGTACATACTGCAAAGTTGCCTTGTTGTTCGGAGAATCCGACACGGCAACATACATTGCGTCACCCTTGAGAACCATACCGTAGCAAAGCTTGCCTGATGATGCGGACACACCGCTGATGTCGGATGCGGCAACTGCCTGTCTGCCTGTTTCAACATCGTATGAATACACGGCGTCGGAGGTATTAAAATACAGAGTATCGTTGTATTTTTCAAGGCTCATAAATGTATTTAGCCAGTAGGAATTACCGCCTGCGCTCCATCTTTCGTTCAATTTCAGCTTTTTCTCATATGTATTGCTGTCAAGCTTGTATTTTAACAATGCACCCTTGTTGGCAGAAGAATTGTTGTTGACAAAGCCGTAAAATTCACCGTTAACCTCGCAAAGCCTTGTGTCAAAATTATGGATTTCGTAATTATCATATTTTGTCGAATTTGCACCGTAGCTTATTGTGTAATCATAGTGCTTTGACGGAAGATTCTGAATGGCATTGTCACTCAAAAGAAAGTATGTATGCTGAGCGTGTCCCGGTCGGTCATTAATAGGATCATCCCATGTAACATCAACATTATACCAAGCGTTGCCGATATGAACCTTGTTCCACATATGGTTCATTGAGTTTGAATCAACAAGTTCGGAGTCTATTCCGACAAGTGAAAGCATGTAGGAATACGCAAGCGCATAGCCCTGACATACGGAAGTCTTTTCAACAAGCGAATTGTAAATATCAGCCTTGTTGTAATCCGATGTGCTGTACTCGCTCATAATGGCAAGCTCATCGTGAATTACGAGTGCCTTTTCGGAATCGGTCATATTCTCGTCCACGAGCGAAAGAATTCTCTCAACCTCTTTATCAAGCGACTTTTTCTGTGTTGCATACTCACTCTTGCTGATTGTGTACTCGGGATAGATTGACGCAACCTTATCCTCTGACGGATAGTAGGAGTACGAAAATCCCTGATTCACATAGTAAAGCTCCGGATGAGTCAAGGTCAGCACCTTAAAAAATTCCGCAGCATCGCTTCTCGGAACATTAAGACTACTGATATCGATTTCCTCGTCAAAATTTTTAAGGCTGTCAAGAACCATACCTTCAGCCTTACCGTATTTGTCGTACATCGTTTTGTTATAAAAAATTTTGCCTTCTTTCGGCGCAGTGTATGCCGAAGCTGTAAAAATGCCCGTTGACACCACACAGGACACTGCAACCGATACCGTGAGAATCATTGCAAATAATTTACCCGCTGTTTTTTTAATATTTTTCATATGTATTTCTCCTCTCAAGCCAAAGAAGCAAAATGCACAAAAAAATTTGATTTTCTCTGACTTTTACAACTAAATTATACCATTTACAGACACAACAATTCAATTCACATAAACGCCGAAGTTATGAACACTAATTTGTCTGTTTATACAAAAATTTAGCCTGGTGGTACGTTTACCCATTTCAGCGCCAGACATTTTGGCGCGCTGGCCTGTACGCTGGAACTTGGCAAAGCGTTGCCCTTTGGGCAAAACGATCTTCGCCAGTTTGCAGTCACTGCCAGCGCAATTGCTGCGCTGCTATCTGGTGAGAGTGTCGGTATCGTGAGAACACCGCCGCTCCGTTATCGGGTGGTTTCGCAAATTACTCGCCACTCGCCGTCCTTCGAAATGCATATGGCAAATGACACGCTGAATTTTATGCCGTTTGAGAAAGGAACATTGCTGGCGCAAGACGGGGAGGAACGTTTTACCGTAACCCATGATGTAGAGTATGTGTTATTCCCTAATCCGTTGGTAGCGTTGGGATTACGTGCGGGATTAATGCTCGAAAAAATAAGCTAATACTTACCCGCAGAAATCATTCTGCGGGTATTAAGTTACTTTCTTATAAATTAATACAGATTAATCCTGGTTATTTGCTTTATTTATCACCAGTCATCCGGTATAGTTCTTCATAATCTCTTCAAAATCATCGTGTTGTAATATTCTCTCATTACTCTCCATCAAATTTTCTTTTTTTCTCCATAATTGGCGAAAAAGTGTTTTTTACACTTTCATTGTTTTACCGTTGCTCTGATTAATTGACGCTAAAGTCAGTAAAGTTAATCTCGTCAACACGGCACGCTACTTAAGAAAGCCGTAATAAATAACTGAAAGGAAGGATATAGAATATGCGTAAATTAACTGCACTGTTTGTTGCCTCTACCCTGGCTCTTGGCGCGGCTAACCTGGCCCATGCCGCAGACACCACTACCTCAGCACCGGCTGACGCGAAGCCGATGATGCACCACAAAGGCAAGTTCGGTCCGCATCAGGACATGATGTTCAAAGACCTGAACCTGACCGACGCGCAGAAACAGCAGATCCGCGAAATCATGAAAGGCCAGCGTGACCAGATGAAACGTCCGCCGCTGGAAGAACGCCGCGCAATGCATGACATCATTGCCAGCGATACCTTCGATAAAGCAAAAGCTGAAGCGCAGATCGCAAAAATGGAAGAACAGCGCAAAGCTAACATGCTGGCGCACATGGAAACCCAGAACAAGATTTACAACATCCTGACGCCGGAACAGAAAAAGCAATTTAATGCTAATTTTGAGAAGCGTCTGACAGAACGTCCAGCGGCAAAAGGTAAAATGCCTGCAACTGCTGAATAATCTTTCAGCCAAAAAACGTAAGACCGCCGGTCTTGTCCACTACCTTGCAGTAATGCGGTGGACAGGATCGGCGGTTTTCTTTTCTCTTCTCAAACAGATGCAAAAAAAGCCTGATCGCCACTAACGTAAATCACCCGAGTTGCCGATAACCATCCACGGTTACCTGAACGATAACAATGAAAAGAACGGGCCGGGAGCGGGTATGGAATACTTTGATATGCGTAAAATGTCGGTGAATCTGTGGCGAAATGCTGCCGGTGAAACGCGCGAAATTTGCACTTTCCCACCGGCAAAACGTGATTTTTACTGGCGTGCCAGCATTGCATCCATCGCGGCGAATGGGGAGTTTTCTTTGTTTCCAGGTATGGGAAGGATAGTGACGTTGCTGGAAGGCGGCGAGATGTTCCTTGAAAGCGCAGACCGCTTTAACCATACCTTAAAACCGTTACAGCCTTTTGCCTTTGCGGCGGACCAGGTGGTTAAAGCGAAACTGACGGCAGGGCAGATGTCGATGGATTTCAACATCATGACACGCCTGGATGTCTGTAAGGCGAAAGTCAGAATTGCCGAACGTACGTTTACTACCTTTGGCTCACGCGGCGGGGTGGTGTTTGTCATTAACGGGGCGTGGCAACTGGGCGATAAACTGCTCACTACCGACCAGGGCGCGTGCTGGTTCGATGGCAGGCACACCCTGCGGCTTTTACAACCGCAAGGTAAACTGTTGTTCAGTGAAATCAACTGGCTCGCTGGTCATTCAAGTTCAGTAATTTCATAGTTACCGGAAAGCAGCGGCTTACAAAGAATTTTATAACCGTCGTGATCAAACCCGGCGGGTGTCCGAATTAACATTGTCGCTTCTTCCAGCGAATTAACCGCCCCCAGCCACAGCCAGTTTTGAATAATATGATATTGAGTCATTTCCGGGTGCTGTTCTTTCAGCGCCACCGCACCTTTCCACGGCCAACAAACTACTCGTAAACGTTCCAGAGACTGGCAAACGTAGCGCATGATCGTCATGGCTCTCTTTACCGCAGCATGCTCCGGCGCAACGTTTTAGCGCTGAACGAAAACATGCACGACCGCGACTTAACGGCTCCAGTCCCAACAGACCATAACAAAGTTTTTGTTCATCAGCGATGGTCTGCAATGCTTGCAAAGCTGCGCGCCTATTGGCAAACAGGCCAAACAGGTTGGGGGCTCGTGAAAAATCCACCTCTTTGGCATACACCACATCGACGCGCTTTTCATTTAATTGCAGGGCACAGAGCTGGCGATTGCGGCGCAAGCGTTTATTAAACAGCGGCTGCTGCTCTTTGATTAATCGCGCTTCAAGGAGTAGAGCGCCGATTTCACCGGCGGTACATATCCAGCTGATGCGTCGGGATTGCCGTAGCATGGCG
>ENA-OPAP01000648-OPAP01000648.1-human-gut-metagenome-genome-assembly--contig:-NODE-648-length-19605-cov-4.009309_pt1 | contig 19605 bp, 13 predicted proteins | sample MGYA00241059_ERZ501434 | MGnify/ENA primary metagenome ERZ501434 (study PRJEB25962, sample SAMEA1967055) | human gut metagenome | biome: human gut; feature: human-associated habitat; material: faeces...
TTGCCAACCTCACTATCGGCAAGAAAGGCTATGAGGAGCATGAAGAACTGATGAAACATATCTCCGAAGTGGCTTTGCAAGTGAAAGATACCTTCATCGGCGACATAGACCGCGACTCCGAGGCCTACGACAGCGTATTTGCCTGCTTCAAGATGCCGAAAGCCACCGATGAGGAAAAGGCCGCCCGCAGCGCAGCCATTCAGGAAGCTACGAAGTTTGCCGCACTTGTGCCTATGCAGGTGGCGCGCAATGCCTTCGAACTGATGACCGTCATTATGGACGTAGCTCGCCTGGGCAACCGCAATGCCGTAACCGATGCCTGCGTGGCAATGATGTCGGCTCGCTCTGCCGTGTTGGGAGCCTTGATGAATGTGCGCATTAACCTCGGTTCGCTGAAGGATAAGGAGTTCGTTGCCAAACTGCAAGCCGAAGCCGATGAACTGGAACGCCTTGCCTGCGCCAAAGAAAAAGAATTGTTGGACGAAATCAATGAGGAGCTCAAAGTATGAAGAATGTCTATTATGTCGGTTCGGGCGAGCTGACTTTCGAACTTATCGAACGCATCATTAACGAGAACCTGAAACTTGAGCTGGCTCCCGAAGCTAAGGAACGCATACAGAAATGCCGCGACTATCTGGATAAGAAAACCGTTGAATCGGCAGAGCCTTTGTATGGAATAACTACCGGGTTCGGCTCGTTGTGTAGTAAGAATATATCGCAAGACGAAGTGGGCATCTTGCAGGAGAACCTTATCAAGAGCCATGCTTGCAGCGTGGGCGAGGAGATACGTCCGGTCATCATCAAGCTGATGCTGCTGCTCAAGGCACATGCGCTTTCTTTGGGGCATAGCGGTGTGCAGGTGATTACCGTACAGCGCATCCTCGACTTTTTCAATAACGATGTGATGCCTATCGTCTACGACCGCGGTTCGCTCGGAGCATCGGGCGACCTTGCGCCGCTTGCCAATCTTTTCCTGCCGCTTATCGGTGTGGGCGATGTATATTATAAAGGTAAGAAGCGCGAGGCAATCAGCGTACTCGACGAGTTCGGCTGGGAGCCCGTCAAGCTGATGAGCAAGGAAGGACTTGCTTTGTTGAACGGTACGCAGTTTATGAGCGCCAACGGTGTCTTTGCCATCCTCAAAGCCTTCCGCCTCTCCAAGAAAGCCGATTTGATAGCAGCCCTTTCGTTGGAAGCCTTTGACGGCCGTATCGACCCTTTCATGGATTGTATCCAGCAAATCCGTCCCCACAAAGGACAAATCGAGACAGGCGAGAACGTCCGCAAGCTGTTGGAAGGTAGCGAACTCATCGCCCGTCCCGGCAAGCATGTGCAGGATCCGTACTCTTTCCGCTGTGTTCCGCAGGTGCACGGCGCCACGAAGGATGCCATCAGGTATGTGTCTTCGGTACTGCTGACCGAAATCAATTCCGTAACGGACAATCCTACTATCTTCCCCGATGAAGACCGCATCATTTCGGGTGGAAACTTTCACGGGCAGCCGTTGGCTATTTCGTACGACTTTCTGGGCATAGCCCTTGCCGAGTTGGGTAATATCTCCGAACGCCGCATTGCCCAGCTCATCATGGGGTTGCGCGGACTGCCGGAGTTCCTGGTTGCCAATCCCGGTCTGAATTCGGGTTTCATGATTCCCCAATATGCCGCCGCTTCCATGGTGAGCCAGAACAAGATGTACTGTTATGCCGCCAGCAGCGATTCCATCGTATCCAGCAACGGACAGGAAGACCATGTGAGTATGGGCGCCAATGCCGCAACAAAACTGTTCCGCATCATGGACAATCTGGAACATATCCTTGCCATTGAATTGATGAATGCCGCGCAAGGTATCGACTTCCGCCGTCCGCAAAAGACTTCGCCCATTCTGGAACGTTTCCTGTGCGAATACCGCAAGGAAGTTCCCTTTGTGAAGGACGATATTGTAATGTACAAGGAAATCCATAAGACAGTGGCATTCCTCAGCCGCACCAAATTTGATTATTAGGATATTTTTCCTTGTATATCTGTTATATCCCTAATTTTTATTAACCATTTGAGAAAAGAAAGAAAACTTAATTGCTTAATTAAGTTTTCTTTCTATATTTGCTTGTTTTTATTTTGAAAAATGGATAAAAAGAGTTTTTGAATTTTAAAAGAAAGAGAAATGAGCGAATATACCAAGCATCTTGTCCCCCGTCCGGAACTGAGAGAGCGGATAATTGACACTGCGGTGGAAGCTTTTTCTGCGCACGGTATCAAGAGTATTACAATGGATGATATTGCCACTTCACTGGGCATTTCCAAACGTACCCTTTATGAAGTCTTTTCGGATAAGGAAACTTTGTTGGAAGAGTGCATACTGAAAGGTCAGAAGGAAGGGGATGAATTTTTGAAGAATGTACTTGCCACCTCCGGAAATGTATTGGAAGTTCTGCTGAAATGCTATCAGCGCAGCATCGAACAGTTCCATGCCACCAATAAGAAATTCTTTGAAGACATTAAGAAGTATCCCAAAGCCTATGCGCTGATGACGAACCGTCATAACCAGGATTCGGAAGAAACGGTAAACTTCTTTAAGGAAGGTGTGAAGCAGGGCATTTTCCGTGATGATGTAAACTTTGCCATTATCAATCTGTTGGTAAGGGAGCAGATAGACGTGTTGATGAATACGGACATCTGCAAAGAGTATTCCTTCCTTGAAGTCTATGAGTCTATAATGTTCACTTTTCTGCGCGGAATCTCTACGGAACAGGGGGCGCACGAGCTGGAAGCGTTTATCCGGGAATACCGTAAAAAGGTTGTGCCTGCAGACAATGACACGGAAACCAAATAGAATAACAATTAATAGTTTATGAAGATGCAGAGATTTTTTGAGGGTAAAAAATGGCTGTTGCTTATTGCCATAGTCTTGGCAGGCAGCCATGCACGGGCGCAAGGGACGAGGGATACCCTGATCTTGAACCTTGACAAAGCCTTGGAGATTGCTTTGAGCGACAATCCCACCATTAAAGTGGCGGAAGAGGAGATTGCCCTCAAGAAAGTGAGTCGTAAGGAAAATTGGCAGAACTTGTTGCCCGAGGCAAGTATTACGGGAAGTATGAGCCATACCATCACGGCTCCGCAGTTCAGTATCGGCGACCAAATCGTGAAAATGGGACAGGACAAGGCGAATACCGCTGCGGGAACATTGAATATCAGTTTGCCATTGTTTGCCCCTTCCGTCTATCGCGCCATGTCGATGACAAAGACGGATATAGAGCTGGCTGTGGAGAAGTCGCGGGCTTCCAAACTGGATTTGGTGAACCAGGTGACCAAAGCCTACTATCAGCTGATGCTGTCGCAGGACTCATACGAAGTTTTGCAGAAAAGCTATGAACTGGCGGAAGAGAACTATAATATTGTCAATGCCAAATATCAGCAGGGGGCGGTAAGCGAATTCGATAAAATCACCGCCGAGGTGCAGATGCGTAGCGTGAAGCCGAGTGTCATTTCCGCCGGAAATGCCGTTACGCTTTCCAAACTGCAACTTAAGGTGCTGATGGGCGTTACCGCCGATGTAGAGATTAAGATTGACGACAGTTTGGCGGCCTATGAAAGTATCGTGTTTGCCAATCAGTTGGAGAATGACGCTCACGAAGGTTTAGTGAACAATACTACCATGAAGCAATTGGAGTTAAACCGTCTGATGCTTCAGAAGAATATCAAGTCCTTGCGCACCAACTTCATGCCGACGATAGGGCTGGGGTATTCTTATCAGTACCAGTCCATGAACAACGACAGTTGGAACATCTTCGATTACCATTACAGCGGCAGCTCCTCGCTGGTATTCAATCTGAGTATTCCTTTATATAAGGCAAGCAACTTTACGAAACTGAAATCCAACCGCATCCAGATGCGCCAGTTGGACCAGAACCGTATCGATACGGAACGTAAGCTGAACATGCAGATTATAAGCTATCAGGATAACATGGCGGCCAGCTCGGAGCAGGTATCCAGTAACAAGGAGAATGTGATGCAGGCCGAAAAGGCGGTGCAGATTGCCGGCAAGCGTTATGAAGTGGGCAAGGGTACGGTACTCGAACTGAATACTTCGCAGGTTCAGCTCACCGAGGCGGAGCTTACTTACAACCAATCCATATATGACTACCTGGTGGCTAAGGCCGACCTTGACCAGGTATTGGGAAGAGACTATATCATCAGTAATCAGAAATAAAACAAGAACAACGATATGAAGAAACGTTTTCAATTGATTGCCCTGCTTGCAGTAGCACTGTTGGGCGCTTGCAGCGGTGGAAAAGACAAAGTTGCCGTTGAGCAGGTGGACGAAAAGCCGAGAGTGAAGCTGGCGGATGTAAAAGCACGCCCGGTAGAGCAGATTCATGAGTACACAGCTACCGTAGAAGCAGAGGTGAAGAACAACATAGCTCCTTCCTCTCCGGTACGCATCGACAGGATATTGGTGGAAGTGGGCGACCGCGTGTCCAAAGGTCAGAAGCTGGTCAGCATGGATGAGGCAAACCTGAAACAGACAAAGTTCCAGTTGGATAATCAGGAGATTGAGTTCAAGCGTATGGACGAACTGTATAAAGTGGGCGGTGCATCCAAATCGGAGTGGGATGCAGCCAAGATGGCGCTGGACATAAAAGAAACGGCCTACCGCAATCTGCTGGAGAATACCGCGTTGCTCAGTCCGATAAACGGTGTTGTAACTGCCCGAAACTATGACAGCGGCGATATGTACAGCGGCGGCGAACCCGTGCTGGTGGTAGAGCAGATTATGCCGGTGAAGCTGCTTATCAATGTTTCCGAAACTTACTTTACCCAAGTGAAGAAAGGCGCTCCGGTAGCCGTGAAGCTGGATGTCTACGGAGACGAACCCTTTGAAGGCTATATCAGTCTGGTGTATCCTACAGTAGACCCGAACACCCGTACTTTTCCGGTAGAGATTAAACTCGCCAATAAAGACCGGAGGGTACGTCCCGGAATGTTTGCCCGCGCCACGCTTAACTTCGGAACCAAAAACAATGTGGTTGTACCCGATTTGGCCATCGTGAAGCAATCCGGTTCCGGCGACCGTTATGTATATGTGTACAAGGACGGCAAGGTTACCTATAATAAGGTAGAGCTTGGACGTCGTATGGGGGCCGAATACGAGCTGATTTCCGGTGTGCCCGACAACTCCCGGGTGGTTATAGCCGGACAAACCAAACTGGTGAACGGAATGGAAGTAGAAATAGCGGTTAGCGATTAGTGATTAGTGGTTTGCCGATAAATAAGTTCTTATTACTAATCACTAAACACTAAATGTTAATCACTAAACGCTAATCCCTAATAATATGAGTTTATATGAAGGTGCGGTTAAGAAACCGATTATGACTTCGCTCTGCTTCCTGGCAGTGGTGATATTTGGTCTATTCTCGTTGTCCAAGTTGCCTATTGATTTGTATCCGGACATTGATACGAATACGATTATGGTGATGACGGCCTATCCGGGAGCAAGTGCTTCGGATATCGAGAACAACGTGACCCGTCCGTTGGAGAATGTTTTGAACTCAGTCAGCGATTTGAAGCACATCACTTCCCGTTCTTCGGAGAATATGTCGCTGATTACGTTGGAGTTTGAGTTCGGTAATGATATTGACGTGCTGACAAACGATGTGCGCGACAAGTTGGATATGGTTAGTTCCGAACTGCCCGATGATGTGGAGAATCCTATCATCTTCAAGTTCAGTACGGATATGATTCCTATCGTGCTGTTGTCCGTACAGGCAAACGAAAGCCAGTCGGCGCTTTACAAGATACTGGACGACCGTGTGGTAAACCCTCTGGCGCGTATTCCCGGTGTGGGTACGGTGTCTATCAGCGGTGCGCCGCAGCGTGAAATCCAGGTGTACTGCGACCCCTATAAGCTGGAGGCGTACAACTTGAGTATCGAAACAATCAGTTCCATTATCGGTGCGGAGAACAAGAACATACCGGGCGGTAATTTCGACATCGGCAATGAGACTTATTCCTTGCGTGTGGAGGGTGAGTTTGACGATTCCCGTGAACTGGCGGATGTGGTGGTGGGCACCTATAACGGTGCTACCGTTTACCTGCGCGACGTAGCCCGGATTGTGGATACCGTGGAGGAACGTGCGCAGGAAACCTATAACAACGGTGTGCAGGGTGCGATGATTGTGGTTCAGAAACAGTCGGGCGCCAATTCGGTGGAAATTTCCAAGAAAGTACAGGAGGCGTTGCCCCGTCTGCAGAAGAACCTGCCGAGCGATGTGAAGTTGGGCGTCATTGTGGACACGTCCGAAAACATCCTGAACACTATCGACAGTCTGACGGAGACGGTGATGTACGCCCTGCTGTTCGTCGTGATTGTGGTATTCCTGTTCCTGGGACGCTGGCGGGCTACATTGATTATCTGTATCACGATTCCGCTTTCTCTGATTGCTTCGTTCATATACCTGGCAATATCGGGGAATACGATTAATATCATTTCGCTTTCGTCACTCTCCATAGCCATAGGTATGGTGGTAGACGATGCCATTGTGGTGTTGGAGAATGTCACGACACATATCGAGCGCGGTTCCGACCCGAAGCAGGCGGCGGTTCACGGAACGAACGAGGTGGCTATTTCCGTAGTGGCTTCTACGCTGACGATGATTGCCGTATTCTTCCCGCTGACCATGGTAACCGGTATGTCCGGCGTGCTGTTCAAGCAGTTGGGCTGGATGATGTGTGCCATTATGTTTGTATCCACCGTTTCGGCTTTGACGCTGACGCCGATGCTCTGTTCGCAACTGCTCCGCTTGCAGCGTAAACAGTCCAAGATGTTCCGGATATTCTTCGGACCGATAGAACGCACATTGGACGGTTTGGACAACTGGTATGCACGTATGCTCAACTGGGCGGTACGTCATCGTATGGTCGTGCTTGTCGGTTGTGTGATATTCTTTATCCTGAGCCTGTTCTGTGCAAAGACCATTGGTACGGAGTTCTTCCCGGCGCAGGACAATGCCCGTATTGCCGTACAGTTGGAGTTGCCTATCGGTACGCGTAAAGAAGTGGCGCAGGAGGTTTCGCAGAAACTTACCAATCAGTGGCTGCAGAAGTATAAGGGTGTCATGAAGATATGCAACTATACCGTAGGGCAGGCCGATTCGGATAATACCTGGGCTTCCATGCAGGACAACGGTTCGCATATCATTTCCTTCAATATCAGTTTGGTAGATCCGGCAGACCGTGATGTTACGCTGGAGACAGTCTGCGAGGAAATGCGCGAAGACCTGAAGGCTTATCCCGAATTCAGTAAGGCACAGGTTATTTTCGGCGGTAGTAATACGGGTATGTCGGCCCAGGCATCCGCCGATTTCGAGGTATATGGCTACAGTATGGAAGAAACCGACAGCGTTGCCGCTCGCCTGAAGCGCGAACTGCTGAACGTAAAAGGCGTGTCTGAAGTCAACATCAGCCGCAGCGATTACCAGCCCGAATACCAGGTGGACTTCGACCGCGAGAAGCTGGCGCTTCACGGACTGAACCTCTCTACTGCCGCCACCTATCTGCGCAACCGTATCAATGGTGCTACGGCTTCCAAGTATCGTGAAGACGGCGATGAGTATGATATCAAGGTGCGCTACGCCCCCGAATACCGTACCAGTCTTGAAAGTATCGAGAACATATTGGTATACAATGCCAAAGGCGAGGGCGTCCGTATCAAGGATTTGGGAAAGGTGGTGGAACGTTTTGCTCCGCCTACTATCGAGCGTAAGGACCGTGAACGTATCGTAACGGTGTCTGCCGTCATCTCCGGCGCTCCGTTGGGTGACGTGGTGGCTACGGGCAATGCCATTATCGATAGAATGGAGAAACCGTCCGACATAACCATTCAGGTGGCGGGTTCCTTTGAAGACCAGCAGGATTCGTTCCGCGATTTGGGAACACTCGGCGTATTGATTATCATCCTCGTGTTTATCGTAATGGCAGCCCAGTTCGAGTCGCTTACCTATCCGTTTATTCTGATTCTCTCCGTGCCGTTTGCCATGAGCGGTGTGCTGATGGCGCTGTTCATAACCGATACAACGCTGAGTGTGATGAGTCTGCTGGGCAGTATCATGTTGATCGGTATCGTGGTGAAGAACGGTATCGTACTCATCGACTACACCATTCTCTGCCGCGAACGCGGGCAGTCGGTGCTGAATGCCGTGGTTACGGCAGGCAAGAGCCGTCTCCGTCCGGTGTTGATGACGACCATGACTACCATTCTCGGTATGATTCCGATGGCCATCAGCAGCGGTCAGGGTTCTGAGATGTGGAGTCCTATGGCGATTGCCGTAATCGGCGGTCTGGCGGTTTCCACCATTCTGACTTTGATTTACGTTCCTACGATGTATTGTATCTTCGGTGGTGTCGGCATCAAACGCCAACGTCGCAAGATGCGCAAGCAATTGGATGCTTACTTCGAGGAACAGGCTAATAATTAATAGTTGACATTTAATAATTGAATAATGAAATCAGTATTAATCACATTCGATCAGGCATATTACGAGCGTATCATTGCTACACTCGACCGGCTCAATTGCCGGGGCTTCACTTATTGGGAGCAGGTTCGCGGGCGCGGTTCCAAGACCGGTGAGCCTCATTACGGCAGTCACGCCTGGCCTTCCATGTGCTCCGCCATTCTTACAATGGTAGAGGACGAGCGGGTAGAGCCCCTGCTGGAGGTCCTTCACAACATGGACAAGCAGACCGAGCAATTGGGGCTCCGGGCATTTGTCTGGAACATAGAGCGGACTGTTTAAAGTTTCTGCCATACAAACAGCAGTCAAGACTGTGTTAAAATGAACCTGACGATTTCTTTTTAGGAAGGACGATATTTATTTTCATCCGATTCTTTATCTTTGCGTCCGGATTAGTTATGGAAAAGAGCGTTTTAAAACATACAGGTTGGCTGATGCTTATTGTGCTGGCGGTACTTTTGCTGCTGAACTTGCTGCCGGGGGGCACGATAGGGGGCCATGTGTTGAGGCGGGTAGACATACTTGGCGATGTACGTCCCGTGCCGGAAGTCGTGAGCGAACCGGACAGTCTGTTGCCGCCGCCCCCGAAAGTGAAGCCCGCCTTTGTGGATACCTGTCGCAGCGGCATGACCTGCATTGAGGATTACAGCGACTCTACCCTGCGCGGCATGACACCTTTCTATCGCGCGCTGGATGAGTTGGCAGCAAAGCCCCGTCCGGTGCGTATCGCCTATTTCGGAGATTCTTTCATCGAGGCGGACATCCTGACGGCCGACCTGCGTGCGATGTTGCAGGAACGTTATGGCGGCTGCGGGGTAGGCTTCGTGACGATTACTTCTCCGGTCAACGGCTATCGGCCTACGGTGCGGCACAGCTTTGGCGGTTGGCAGAGCCATTCCGTTACGGACTCCGTATTCTTCGACCGTGGCAAACAAGGTGTTTCGGGCCATTATTTTATTCCGACTCCCGGAGCGTACGTAGAGCTTGGCGGACAGAGGAAGTATGCTTCCCGGCTCGATACTTGCGAACGTGCTTCTATCTTCTTTTATAATAAAGGCGAAGCCCGCCTTTCGGCATCCGTAAACAAGGGCGAACCGCAGACCGGGGCATTCCCGCCTGCCGACGGACTTCGTGAAATGAATGTAACAGGACGTATCGGCTCTGTACGTTGGAAAGTGGAGAGCGCCGATTCTACCTTATTCTACGGAGTGGCTATGGACGGCACGCAAGGGATTGCCGTCGATAATTTTTCGCTTCGGGGCAGTTCTGGTCTGTCTTTGCGTTCCATACCTGTCCGGACTATGCGCGAATTTAACGAACTGCGTCCGTACGATTTGATAGTCCTTCAGTACGGACTGAACGTAGCTACGGAACGCGGGCGTAATTACGACCGCTATCGCGATGGTATGCTGACGACCATTGCCCATTTGAAGCAAGCCTTCCCCCAAGCCGGAATTCTCATTGTCGGTGTGGGCGACCGCGAGTATAAAACCGAAGAGGGCAGCCTGCGGACCATGCCCGGCATTAAAAACCTTATCCGTTACCAGCAGAATCTGGCGGCCGACAGCGGGGTGGCTTTCTGGAATATGTTCGAAGCCATGGGCGGTGAAGGCAGTATGGCGGATATGGTGCATGCCAAACCTTCTTTAGCCAATTACGATTATACGCATATCAACTTCCGTGGCGGCAAGCATCTGGCGGAACTGCTTTATGAGGCTCTGGTTTATGGCAAAGAACAATACGACAGGAGGCGTGCCTATGAAGCGGAGCCATAAAAGGAGCCGGTACTTGGCCGATTTACGGTTTGCCGTTTGCTGCGCGGTATTGGCGTTGCTCTTCCTGCCGGTGCAACGGAACTATGCCCAAGATGTGCTTCCGGGTTGTCCCCGGCTTCAGAAAACGGCATTTGATTGCGACACGCTTAGAATCTACGGACAGCGTACGGATACGCTGCCCATTCCTCTCATCACCCTGCCCGCAGCCTTTCGGCAACTGGGTGGGAACGAGCTGATAGACAGCATCGGCATCCTGAAGCCCTTTTGGGAGAAACTGCGCATGCTCCGCCTGGGCATCGCTGTCGATACGGTACGCATCGTGCATGTGGGCGACAGTCATATCCGTGGCCATATCTTTCCCGAAACCACGGGCGGGTTGCTTCAAAGAACATTCGGAGCACTGTCTTATACGGACATGGGGATAAACGGTGCGTTTTGTACAACCTTTACCCGTCCGGACCGTGTGGCGGATATCGCTGCGTTGCATCCCGACCTTGTCATTCTCTCTTTCGGAACGAACGAGAGCCACAACCGGCGTTATAACTCCATACTGCATTACCGGCAGATGGAAGAACTGGTGTGCATGCTTCGCAAGAGTCTGCCCGATGTTCCGATGCTGATGACTACTCCGCCCGGTTCATACGATAGTTTCCGTCAGCGCCGTCGCCGGCGTACCTATAAGATTAATCCCCGTACTGCTGTTGCCGTACAGACCATCCGCCGTTTTGCCGATGCCAACGGACTGGCGGTGTGGGATATGTACGAGACTTTCGGCGGTGTCCGCCGGGCTTGTCTCAACTGGCAGGAAGCGCGTCTGATGCGTCCCGACCATGTGCATTATCTTCCGGAAGGATATGCATTGCAGGGCGAGATGTTCTATCGCGCTCTGCTGAAAGCGTATAATGACTATTGCAGTCAGTGAATGTAGTTAACTCATTTAGCCGTAAACCGACCGATGTGGAATATTAGCGAACTTTTGAACAAACTGAATATAGACCTTACCCGCCTGCACGACCTGCTGGTGTACAATCCGCATGCACCGATGATATTCAGCAGCGGCATTTTCCTGTGGCTGTTTGCAGCCTTTATCCTGTTCTACCTGCTTTTGCAGCGCCGCACCACCGCCCGTCTGATGTTCGTCACCCTGTTTTCTTACTATTTCTATTATAAAAGCAGCGGTGCTTATTTCTTTCTGCTGGCTATCGTTACGGTGAGCGATTTCTTCATAGCCCGCCTTATGGCGCGTGCCACCGTGCATTGGCAACGCAAAATGTGGGTTGCAGCCAGTCTGGCGATAAACCTGGGCCTGCTGTGCTATTTTAAATATACGAACTTTCTCTGCGATTTCTTTGCTTCGCTCACGGGCGGCACATTTACCGCAATGGACATCTTCCTGCCTGTGGGTATATCCTTCTTTACGTTCCAGTCGCTGAGCTATACAATCGATGTGTACCGCAAGGAGATAACGCCTCTCACCAGCTTGTTGGACTATGCATTCTATGTATCATTCTTCCCGCAGTTGGTAGCAGGTCCCATTGTGCGTGCACGCGACTTTATTCCGCAAATCCGCCGTCCGTTGTTTGTTTCCAGAGAGATGTTCGGCAGGGGGATTTTCCTTATTGTGAGCGGACTGTTCAAGAAGGCGGTTATCTCGGACTATATCAGTATCAACTTTGTGGAGCGCATCTTCGATAATCCTACCTTGTATTCGGGTGTGGAAAACCTTATGGGTGTTTACGGCTATGCGCTGCAAATCTATTGCGACTTCTCCGGATATAGCGATATGGCTATCGGCATTGCCTTGTTATTGGGCTTTCACTTCAACATAAACTTCGATTCGCCTTATAAGTCGGCATCCATTACGGAGTTCTGGCGTCGTTGGCATATCTCGCTTTCCAGTTGGCTGCGCGATTATCTCTATATATCCCTGGGCGGCAACCGTAAGGGCAAGATACGCCAGTATGCCAACCTTATCATTACCATGTTCCTGGGCGGCTTGTGGCATGGGGCTTCCTGGAATTTTGTGTTTTGGGGAATGTTACATGGCGTTGCTTTGGCTGTCCATAAGTTCTGGATGGGCATTACCGGACGGAAGAAGGGCGAACGCAGTCGTGGCATCCGCCGCTTCTTCGGCATCGTCATTACGTTCCACTTCGTCTGCTTCTGCTGGATATTTTTCCGCAATGCCGATTTCTCCGCTTCGTTGGATATGTTGAGGCAGATATTCACGACTTTCCGTCCCGGGCTTTTCCCGCAACTGATAGTGGGCTATTGGGAAGTGTTTGCCTTGATGGCGCTCGGCTTCTTCCTGCATTTCGTGCCTGACAGCTGGGAGCATGCTTGCAGCAAGGCGGTCGTTCGCCTTCCATTGATAGGGAAGGCATTGCTGCTGGTTGCCATAGTCTATCTGGTTATTCAGATGAAGAGTTCGGAGATACAACCGTTCATTTACTTCCAGTTCTAAGGGTGGTACTGCCGGTACCGGCTGCTGGTATTCCCTGTACCGCTCTTTGGTAGCTCATGTACCAAAGGGTGGTAGGTCTCGTACCTTAGTAAGGTACTGCTCGTACCATACTGTGGTACGGCGTGTACCACGGCGTGAAATATCTTGGTACACGTATTCCTTTCATTATTAGCATGCTGCCGGTATTATTCTTTTCTACCGGAGTAATATGTTTAAATAGTATGTGTCATGATACATACAGTAAACTTTATGAAACATTTGGCACAATGGTATATCGGATAACCCTGTATCTTTGTATGGTAAATAAATCTGATTACTATCATTAAAACAGCAACAACCATGAAACGGAAACTTATCTGTTGGTTGCCTCTTCTATTGTTGATAGGGTGCAGCCAACCTACGTACAGAACAACCTCTTTGACTCCGGATAAGCGGGCGGAACTTTTACTGAAAGAACTTACTTTGGAAGAAAAAGTAGCATTGATGATGGACACTTCCCAACCGGTGGAGCGCTTGGGTATCAAACCCTATAACTGGTGGAACGAGGCGCTGCACGGTGTGGCACGCGCCGGATTGGCTACGGTTTTTCCGCAACCGATAGGTATGGCGGCCTCTTTCTCGCCGCAAACAGTATATGAAGTATTCAATGCCGTATCGGATGAGGCGCGTGCAAAAAATACATATTACGCATCGCAGGGCAGTTATGAGCGTTATCAGGGACTTACCATGTGGACGCCTACGGTGAATATTTACCGTGATCCGCGTTGGGGACGGGGTATTGAGACTTACGGTGAAGACCCTTATCTCACCAGTCGCATGGGTGTCATGGTAGTGAAAGGTCTGCAAGGAACCAATGACGGAAGATACGATAAGTTGCATGCTTGTGCCAAACACTTTGCCGTACATTCCGGTCCGGAATGGAACCGTCATTCTTTCAACGTGGAGAACCTTAGCACACGTGATTTGTATGAAACCTATCTGCCGCCTTTTGAGGCGTTAGTGAAGGAAGCCGGTGTAAAGGAGGTGATGTGTGCCTATAACAGTTTCGAGGGAGAGCCTTGTTGCGGCAGCAACCGTTTGCTGATACAAATTCTCCGTAACGATTGGGGATTCGATGGTATTGTCCTTTCCGATTGTGGTGCTATTGCCGACTTTTATAATGAATACGGGCATAAGGCATATTCCGATGCAGAGTCTGCTTCGGCAGCCGCAGTGCTGAACGGAACGGATTTGGAGTGTGGCTCCAGTTATAAGGCATTGGTAAAGGCAGCTCAAGAAGGCAAGATTGATGAGAAAGACATTGATAAGGCTGTGCTCCGCCTGCTGGAAGCCCGTTTTGCTTTGGGAGAAATGGACGCTCCGGAAGATGTGTCTTGGACGAAGATTCCTTTCTCCGTAGTGGCTTCGGCTGCACACGACTCATTGGCTTTGGATATAGCCCGCAAGTCCATGACATTACTGCAAAACAAAGACAATATCCTTCCCTTGAAACGTGGCGGTCTGACTGTAGCTGTCATGGGACCTAATGCTAATGACTCCGTAATGCAATGGGGCAATTATAACGGTATGCCGTCACATACAGTCACCATTCTGGATGGAATACGGAATGCGTTGGGAGCGGACGATAAGCTGATTTATGAACAGGGTTGCAGTTGGGTGGAAAGAACACTGATTCAAAGCGTGTTCAACCAGTGTAAGTCGGCAGATGGACAAGGGTTTACAGCACGTTATTGGAACAATGTAAAGCATGAGGGAACCCCGGTGACTACTACACAAGTAACAACTCCTTTCCGCTTCTGTACCTCGGGAGCTACGGTTTTTGCACCGGGCGTAAACCTGACAGACTTCTCGGCAACTTACAACAGCGTGCTCACCCCTCTACAATCGGGCGAAGTGGTATTCGAAATTTATACATACGGTTCCGGTTGCCTGCGTATCAATGGCGAAGAAGTAAAGCGTTTCCGCAATACACATGGTGGCAGATCACTGGACTATACGCTACAGGTAAAAGCGGGTGTTCCTTACGACATCGAACTTGACTTTGAGTATTTCAGAAGCGATGCGCAACTGAATTTCGATATCGGCTTCAAGCAAAAGGTAAATATCGATGCATCTGTAGCTTGTGTGAAAGATGCCGATGTTGTAGTTTTTGCCGGTGGTATATCTCCTCTTTTGGAAGGAGAGGAGATGGGAGTGAACCTTCCCGGTTTCAAGGGCGGAGACCGTACGGACATTGAATTGCCAGCTGTTCAGCGTGAATTGATTCACGCATTGCATCGTGCCGGAAAGAAGATAATTTTGGTGAATTGTTCCGGTTCACCCATCGCTTTGGAGCCTGAAACAAAGAATTGTGAAGCTATCCTACAGGCTTGGTATCCGGGACAAGCGGGTGGCACTGCCGTGGCAGATGTACTGTTCGGTGACTATAATCCGGGTGGACGCTTGCCTGTAACTTTTTATCGCAATATGTCTCAGCTTCCCGATTTTGAGGACTATAATATGACAGGACGTACCTATCGTTATATGACTCAGCAACCATTGTTCCCGTTTGGTTACGGCTTGAGCTACACTACCTTTGAATATGGCAACTTATCCTTGGCCAAGGAACAGATTAAGGTGGGAGAACCTTTGAAGTTGACCGTTAACGTTACGAATAACGGTCAGCGTGACGGTGAAGAGGTGGTGCAGGTTTACCTCAAGAAGCAAGATGACGCAGAAGGACCGGGCAAGACTTTGCGTGCCTTTAAACGTGTCCACATTCCTGCCGGAAAGAGCGTTGAGGTAGCGTTTGATTTGAACGGCAAGGAATTGGAATGGTGGGATGCTCAAAGTAATACGATGCGGGTTTGTGCAGGCAGGTACGATGTGATGGTGGGGAAAAGCTCGCAGGATCGGGATTTGCAACGTGGGAGTTTCGTGATTGAATAAATATTTTAGTGTACTTTCGCAGAAAATATCATCCTGTTATTCGGAGGAATCTAATATCCAAGAATGACAGGATGATATTTGTTGTATATGTTACCGTTTTTGATAAGTTGCCTTATTCCACTTCAATCTCATCAATAAACAGGAAGGGTGTTCCTCCTTCTCCCGGATGTCCTTTGGGCAGGGCGGGGGTACGCTTGATTAATACTTTAACATAGCGTGCTTTCACCGGTTCGAAAGTAACTTCATAGTTTGCCACTGCTTTTTTACGGCTGTCCATTTCAACGGGAAACTCTTTGGCTGCCACCTCACGGAAGCTTTTGTTATCGTCAGACACTGATACTGTCAGGCCTGTACATCCTGCAACCCAGGCGCTCATGTCTATTACGGCATGGGTAGAGACATGCTTTATCTCCGGTAATTCGGCAACTGTCTTGCCTGCGGCATTGCCGTTTGACGCACCGAGATCAATAACAGCCGTTACGTCTCCATCCAAAAAGCCAACCCAGTCGCCGGTTGCATAATTGTCAATTCCGCTCATTCCGTCTACTAAAGCGGTAGCACCTTTAAAGGCGTATTTCGGAGTGGGCTGTGTACCTGTCAGCTCAATCGGGCAGAAAGTGGCTTTGTTGATGTAGAAGTTTTTTTCTGTTACCTTGCTTTTTCCTTCAGGGCGGATAGCAACAGCACGCAAGTCGGCGGACTGGCGGATAACGATTCCGGTTCCGTTATACTGTTCGGAGGCTGTAGTGGGTTCAGTACCGTCTAAGGTATAGTAAATGGGAGCATTGTCAATGGTGCGAAGCGTGGCTACTATAGCTCCGCTACCGCTTCCGTCCTCTTCTTGGGTAGTGGTATATTCTGCTTGGATATCGAATATGTGTTTGGCATAATTCATGCTATCCCGTTGGTAGAACTTGATGAGACGCGGCAGGCGTTGGGTGAAGTCCGCGTAATCTTTCTTTTCGGGCTGTGTCCATTGCACTTCGGCAAGGGCAGCCATGCGTGGGAGTATCATATACTCTGCATGTTCGGTAGTGGCGATATACTCTGTCCATAAGTTGGCTTGTGCGCCGAGGATATGTTTGGACTGCTCTTCGGTAAGCGAAGCGGTAGGGTCGAGACTGTATACTTTCTCTACCGGTACGTATCCGCCTATGCCGAGAGGTTCGTCTTTACTGTCCGCAGTTTGGAGATAGTCAAAATAACAATAAAGATTAGGGGTCATAATTACGTCATGTCCCATTTGTGCAGCCTTGATACCGCCGGATGTGCCACGCCAGGACATAACAGTGGCATTTGGTGCCACATCGCCTTCCAGTATTTCGTCCCAGCCGATAATCTGCCTTCCTTTGCTGTTGAGGAATTTTTCGATGCGTGTCATGCAATAGCTTTGCAGACGGTCCTCGGCTGTATGTTGTTTGTCTGTTTTCAAGTCTTCCGCTTTGATGCGTGCCTGACATTTGGGGCACTTGGCCCAGCGGGTACGGGGAGCTTCGTCTCCACCGATGTGTACAAGCTTAGAAGGGAATATCTCGGTGATTTCTGCCATTACATCTTCAAGAAACTGCATGCTCTGTTCGTTGCCGATGCACAATACATCTTCAAAGATACCCCAGTCGGGAGATACTTTGTACGGTCCTCCGGTGCATCCCATGTCAGGATAGGCGGCCAAAGCGGCAAGCATGTGTCCCGGCAGGTCTACTTCGGGAATTACGGTGATGTAACGTTCTTGTGCATACTTCACGATCTCTTTGGCTTGTTCCTGCGTGTAGAAGCCGCCATACGGAATGTTGTCATACTTTCCGCTTCTTGCCTTGCCGACAACAGTGCAGTTGCGCTTTGAACCGACTTCCGTCAGCTTCGGATATTTCTTTATTTCGATGCGCCATCCCTGGTCATCTGTCAGATGCCAATGGAAAGTATTCATATTGTGTAGCGCCAGTAAGTCGATATATTCTTTTATGAACTCCAGCGGGAAGAAATGTCGGCATACATCAAGATGCATACCGCGATATGTAAAGCGGGGTTCGTCTTTGATACTGCCTGCCGGTAGCAGAATATCAGCTCCCTGAGCTTCGGCGGGGATTGATTTCCGTAATGTCTGGCAACCGTAGAACACGCCGTTCTCTGTCTGCCCGTTGATTAGAATACCTTCCGAAGTTGTTGTCAGCACATAACCTTCTTTATTGGCTATATCCGCATCTAAACCTAAATTGATTGCATGCTTTGCCGTTTCTCCGTCCTTTAAGCCTTTTACAGGAGGAGTATACCCGGTGGCTTGCCGGATGTATCCGGATAAGAATTCAGCGTTGCGCTTCAGCAGGAGGTTGCCTTCTGGATAGGTAATGGAAACATTTTTGTTTAATAGAAACGGCTTTTCTTGTGTCAGAACAACCTCTTGGGGGAGAGGTATTACTTGGTAATCGGCCTTTTTTTCTGTTTGGCACGAAGAACATGCCAAAGCTACGACACCTGCAAGGAGTACGTGGTTAAGTTTTGTAAGCATAGATTTGATTGGTTTTTAATAAGTTTCTTACAAATATACGAAAAAAAATAATGTACAGAGGAGCGCTGCATCTTTCTTTATCATATTTCATAAAAAAAGGCTATCTCTCCCAGACAGCCAATCTTTTTGTTAACCTTAAATCTAATACTATGAAAAACACATTGCAAAGATATTCTATTCCTGGTATTATCCAATATTTTTTCTGGAAATCTATTGTTTGGTAACACGGTTTATAAGACAGTTGCTTCTGTTAACATTTAATACAACGTGCATCTTCTTTTAACAGGTTTGTCTGGTTGTGGCTTGCTTTGTGCTTTCCAGGCTGTCAGCCGCCTTTCTCCTATTTCCTGTGTCTGTCCTTTTGCTGTGCCGTTGTTTTTTTGTATCTTTTTCTCTGCCGTTTTTCTGTTTGTATTTCTTTTCCTTGTATGTGTCCGTATTGGTTTCTTCCTGTGCCGTTAGTCCTGTTAGCCTTTTTCTTGTGTCCGACACCCGGGTGTCGTGTATACCGAGACCCGGATGTCGAACATGCCGAGACCCGGATGTCAGACATGTCAAGACCCGGGTGTCATGCAATGCCCTTCCGTATCTCCGTATTTTCTTTCAGCCTTCCGTTGTTTCCTTTCCGCGCGCATGCGCATATATTATAATGTGTCCCTTTTGTCTGGCTTTTCATCCTCCTTAAAAAAATATGTTCTTCAACACATTTGTCAATCAGCGTTTTATAAAAAATGTTTAAGGAAAACGCGAAAAAATCCCCTTATATATTTGGCTTGTATGTTATAAAGTCCTACTTTTGCACCCGCTTTCGAGAACGGGAGCAGCGATGTATTGACATTCTGACAGGAACGGCGTAGGAACTCTTACCTATTTCTTCTGCTTGGGGCTTGTTTCTTTCTGAAATTCTCCCTTTGAAAAAGCAGAATGAAAAAACTTCCGGAAATATTTGGAAGATATGAAATAAAGTTCTTACCTTTGCACCCGCTTTCAAAAAGTAAGCAGCGTTGGTTGACACTTTCTCTTGAATCCGGGTCGGTAAAACAACCTTTCCTTTGTTCTCCCTTTCGCAAGAGAGATGACGGGAAAAAGGAAAGATGAAAAAAAACTTCCGAAAATATTTGGAAGATATACTTAAAAGTTTTTACCTTTGCATCCGCTTTCCTGAAAAGAAAGCCGACATAAAAGAAGCGATCTTTGAAGAGATTTACATAAACAATACAAGTAGTACAAGAGCAAGACTTGTTTCTAAAAAAAAAAGAAACAGTCTTGGGTAAAATAAAAAGAACCGTCATTACTTATTAAATAGGTAATAGATACTTTTTAAATTCGAGCGTCCTGAACAGAGCAACAACCATTCCTTTATGGAGTGATTAACAATACTTTTACAATGAAGAGTTTGATCCTGGCTCAGGATGAACGCTA
>ENA-OPAP01000672-OPAP01000672.1-human-gut-metagenome-genome-assembly--contig:-NODE-672-length-19074-cov-2.343236_pt1 | contig 19074 bp, 9 predicted proteins | sample MGYA00241059_ERZ501434 | MGnify/ENA primary metagenome ERZ501434 (study PRJEB25962, sample SAMEA1967055) | human gut metagenome | biome: human gut; feature: human-associated habitat; material: faeces...
CACCCGGGGGCAGAGAAGGCGAGATGACCCGCCTGCATTGCCCGAATCGTCAGTAGTCAGGAGCCGCTATGTTAAGGGTCTACCATTCCAATCGTCTGGACGTGCTGGAAGCGTTGATGGAGTTTATCGTCGAACGCGAACGGCTGGACGATCCTTTCGAACCAGAAATGATTCTGGTGCAAAGTACCGGTATGGCGCAGTGGCTGCAAATGACCCTGTCGCAAAAGTTTGGTATTGCGGCAAACATTGATTTTCCGCTGCCAGCGAGCTTTATCTGGGATATGTTCGTCCGGGTGTTACCGGAGATCCCCAAAGAGAGCGCCTTTAACAAACAGAGCATGAGCTGGAAACTGATGACTCTGCTGCCGCAACTGTTGGAGCGCGAAGACTTTACCCTGTTGCGGCATTATCTGACTGACGATAGCGACAAGCGAAAACTGTTCCAGCTTTCTTCAAAAGCGGCGGACCTGTTTGACCAGTATCTGGTCTATCGTCCGGACTGGCTGGCACAGTGGGAAACAGGACATCTGGTAGAAGGGTTGGGAGAAGCACAGGCCTGGCAAGCGCCGTTGTGGAAGGCGTTGGTGGAATATACCCATCAACTCGGGCAACCGCGCTGGCACCGCGCCAATCTCTATCAGCGCTTTATCGAAACGCTGGAGTCCGCGACGACCTGCCCGCCGGGGCTACCTTCGCGCGTCTTTATATGCGGTATTTCCGCGTTACCGCCTGTTTATCTCCAGGCGCTACAGGCGCTGGGTAAACATATTGAAATCCATCTCCTGTTTACCAACCCCTGCCGTTATTACTGGGGCGACATTAAAGATCCTGCTTATCTGGCGAAACTGCTGACTCGCCAGCGCCGACACAGTTTTGAAGATCGCGAATTATCGTTATTTCGCGACAGCGAAAATGCCGGGCAGCTCTTTAACAGCGATGGTGAACAGGATGTCGGCAACCCGCTGCTGGCCTCATGGGGCAAGCTTGGACGCGACTACATTTATCTCCTTTCTGATCTGGAGAGCAGCCAGGAGCTGGACGCTTTTGTCGATGTGACGCCAGATAACCTGCTGCATAACATTCAGTCTGACATTCTGGAACTGGAAAACCGCGCCGTTGCTGGTGTGAACATCGAAGAGTTTTCCCGTAGCGATAACAAACGCCCGCTTGATCCACTGGATAGCAGTATCACCTTCCACGTTTGCCATAGCCCACAGCGTGAAGTTGAAGTTTTACACGATCGCCTGCTGGCGATGCTGGAGGAAGATCCGACACTTACTCCGCGCGACATCATTGTGATGGTGGCCGACATCGACAGCTACAGTCCGTTTATTCAGGCTGTGTTTGGTAGCGCACCTGCGGATCGTTACCTACCTTACGCCATTTCCGACCGTCGGGCGCGGCAGTCGCATCCTGTACTTGAAGCGTTTATCAGCCTGTTATCGTTGCCAGACAGCCGCTTTGTGTCGGAGGACGTTCTGGCATTACTGGATGTGCCGGTGCTGGCGGCGCGGTTTGACATCACCGAAGAAGGGCTGCGTTATTTACGCCAGTGGGTCAACGAGTCCGGAATTCGTTGGGGGATAGATGACGACAACGTTCGCGAGCTGGAACTCCCCGCTACCGGTCAACACACTTGGCGGTTTGGCCTGACGCGCATGTTGCTGGGCTACGCGATGGAGAGCGCGCAGGGCGAGTGGCAATCGGTTCTACCTTATGATGAATCGAGCGGCTTAATTGCAGAACTGGTGGGGCATCTGGCTTCACTGCTAATGCAGCTAAACATCTGGCGTCGCGGGCTGGCGCAGGAGCGTCCGCTGGAAGAGTGGTTGCCGGTTTGTCGCGATATGCTCAACGCCTTCTTCCTGCCGGATGCGGAAACCGAAGCGGCGATGACGCTGATCGAACAACAATGGCAGGCGATTATCGCCGAAGGTTTAGGTGCACAGTATGGCGACGCGGTGCCGCTGTCACTATTGCGTGATGAACTGGCACAGCGCCTGGATCAGGAACGTATCAGCCAGCGTTTTCTCGCCGGACCGGTTAACATTTGTACTCTGATGCCAATGCGTTCCATCCCATTCAAAGTGGTTTGCCTGCTGGGAATGAACGACGGCGTTTATCCACGCCAGCTTGCGCCATTGGGCTTTGACCTGATGAGCCAGAAACCGAAGCGTGGCGACCGTAGCCGTCGCGATGATGACCGCTATCTGTTCCTGGAAGCGTTAATTTCCGCGCAGCAAAAACTCTATATCAGCTATATCGGGCGTTCCATTCAGGATAACAGTGAACGTTTCCCGTCGGTACTGGTGCAGGAACTGATCGACTACATCGGGCAAAGCCATTATCTACCGGGAGATGAAGCGCTCAACTGTGATGAAAGCGAGGCAAGGGTAAAAGCGCATCTTACTTGCCTCCATACCCGAATGCCGTTTGATCCACAAAACTACCAGCCAGGCGAACGACAAAGCTATGCGCGCGAGTGGCTACCTGCGGCCAGCCAGGCTGGTAAAGCACATTCTGAATTTGTTCAGCCGCTGCCGTTTACCTTGCCGGAAACCGTGCCGCTGGAGACGCTACAACGATTCTGGGCGCATCCGGTGCGGGCGTTTTTCCAGATGCGTTTGCAGGTGAACTTCCGTACCGAAGACAGCGAAATTCCCGACACCGAACCTTTTATTCTTGAAGGGCTTAGTCGTTATCAAATCAACCAGCAGTTATTAAATGCACTGGTTGAGCAGGATGATGCCGAACGCTTGTTCCGCCGATTCCGGGCGGCAGGTGATTTGCCGTATGGTGCCTTTGGTGAAATTTTCTGGGAAACGCAGTGTCAGGAGATGCAGCAACTTGCCGACAGAGTCATTGCCTGTCGCCAGCCAGGGCAGAGTATGGAGATTGATCTCGCCTGCAACGGTGTGCAGATAACTGGCTGGTTGCCGCAGGTGCAGCCGGATGGCCTGTTGCGCTGGCGTCCCTCTTTATTAAGTGTGGCGCAGGGAATGCAACTTTGGCTGGAACACCTTGTCTACTGTGCCAGCGGTGGTAATGGTGAAAGTCGCCTTTTTCTACGCAAAGACGGCGAGTGGCGTTTTCCGCCGCTTGCAGCCGAACAGGCTTTGCATTACCTCTCACAACTGATTGAGGGGTATCGTGAAGGAATGTCCGCGCCATTGCTGGTGTTACCTGAAAGTGGCGGCGCGTGGCTAAAAACCTGTTATGACGCGCAAAACGATGCCATGCTGGATGACGATTCCACGTTGCAAAAAGCCCGTACGAAATTCCTTCAGGCTTACGAAGGCAACATGATGGTGCGTGGCGAAGGTGATGATATCTGGTATCAACGGCTCTGGCGGCAATTAACACCAGAGACAATGGAGGCTATCGTTGAACAGTCGCAACGTTTCCTGTTACCGCTGTTTCGCTTTAATCAGTCATGAGTGCTGTATAAAAATTGCGCAATATATCTGCTTGCTTTATGATGCGCACCAGTCACGGACTGATGGATATATAGACATAGGCTGACTCGTGCAGCACAAGATTAAATTCTGGCAGATGATTTGCGTTAACGTGTTGAATCTGGCCAGAAAATAAAGTTGATTATGAGGTCCGTGAATGCCCCGCAGCATCTGGTTCAAAGCATTATTGTTGTTTGTTGCCCTTTGGGCACCCTTTAGTCAGGCAGAAACGGGATGGCAGCCGATTCAGGAAACCATCCGTAAAAGTGATAAAGATAACCGCCAGTATCAGGCTATACATCTGGATAACGGTATGGTGGTCTTACTGGTTTCTGATCCGCAGGCAGTTAAATCGCTCTCGGCGCTGGTGGTGTCCGTTGGGTCGCTGGAAGATCCCGAGGCGTATCAGGGGCTGGCGCATTACCTTGAACACATGAGTCTGATGGGGTCGAAAAAGTACCCGCAGGCTGACAGTCTGGCCGAATATCTCAAAATGCACGGCGGCAGTCACAATGCCAGCACGGCACCGTATCGCACGGCTTTCTATCTGGAAGTTGAGAACGATGCCTTACCCGGTGCGGTAGACCGCCTGGCCGATGCTATTGCAGAACCCTTGCTCGACAAGAAATACGCCGAACGTGAACGTAATGCAGTGAATGCCGAATTAACCATGGCGCGTACGCGTGACGGGATGCGCATGGCACAGGTCAGCGCAGAAACCATTAACCCGGCACACCCCGGTTCAAAGTTTTCTGGTGGTAACCTCGAAACTTTAAGCGACAAACCAGGTAATCCGGTACAGCAGGCGCTGAAAGATTTCCACGAGAAGTACTATTCCGCCAATCTGATGAAGGCGGTTATTTACAGCAATAAACCGTTGCCGGAGTTGGCGAAAATGGCGGCGGACACCTTTGGTCGCGTGCCGAACAAAGAGAGCAAAAAACCGGAAATCACCGTGCCGGTAGTCACCGACGCGCAAAAGGGCATTATCATTCATTACGTCCCGGCGTTGCCGCGTAAAGTTCTGCGCGTTGAGTTTCGCATCGATAACAATTCAGCGAAGTTCCGTAGTAAAACGGATGAATTGATTACCTATCTGATTGGTAATCGCAGCCCAGGTACACTTTCTGACTGGCTGCAAAAGCAGGGATTAGTTGAGGGTATTAGCGCCAATTCCGATCCTATCGTCAACGGCAACAGCGGCGTATTAGCGATCTCTGCGTCTTTAACCGATAAAGGTCTGGCGAATCGCGATCAGGTTGTGGCGGCCATTTTTAGCTACCTCAATCTGTTACGTGAAAAAGGGATCGATAAACAATACTTCGATGAACTGGCGAATGTGCTGGATATCGACTTCCGTTATCCGTCAATCACCCGTGATATGGATTACGTCGAATGGCTGGCTGATACCATGATTCGCGTTCCTGTTGAGCATACACTGGATGCAGTCAATATTGCCGATCGGTACGATGCTAAAGCAGTAAAAGAACGTCTGGCGATGATGACGCCGCAGAATGCGCGTATCTGGTATATCAGCCCGAAAGAGCCGCACAATAAAACGGCTTATTTTGTCGATGCGCCGTATCAAGTCGATAAAATCAGCGAACAAACTTTCGCGGACTGGCAGAAAAAAGCCGCCAATATTGCGCTCTCCTTACCGGAGCTTAACCCCTATATTCCTGACGATTTCTCGCTGATTAAGTCAGAGAAGAAATACGACCATCCAGAGTTGATTGTTGATGAGTCGAATCTGCGCGTGGTGTATGCGCAAAGCCGTTATTTTGCCAGTGAGCCCAAAGCTGATGTCAGCCTGATTTTGCGTAATCCGAAAGCCATGAACAGCGCCCGCAATCAGGTGATGTTTGCGCTCAATGATTATCTCGCAGGGCTGGCGCTTGATCAGTTAAGCAACCAGGCGTCGGTTGGTGGCATAAGTTTTTCCACCAATGCTAACAACGGCCTTATGGTTAATGCCAATGGTTACACTCAGCGCCTGCCGCAGCTGTTCCAGGCTCTGCTGGAGGGCTACTTTAGCTATACCGCTACGGAAGATCAGCTTGAGCAGGCGAAGTCCTGGTATAACCAGATGATGGATTCCGCAGAAAAGGGCAAAGCGTTCGAGCAGGCGATTATGCCCGCGCAGATGCTCTCGCAAGTGCCGTACTTCTCGCGAGATGAACGGCGCAAAATTTTGCCCTCCATTACGTTGAAAGAGGTGCTGACCTATCGCGACGCCTTAAAATCAGGGGCTCGACCAGAGTTTATGGTTATCGGCAACATGACTGAAGCCCAGGCAACAACGCTGGCACGCGATGTGCAAAAACAGTTGGGCGCTGATGGTTCAGAGTGGTGTCGTAACAAAGATGTACTGATCGATAAAAAACAATCCGTCATCTTTGAAAAAGCCGGTAACAGCACTGACTCCGCACTGGCAGCGGTATTTGTACCGACTGGCTACGATGAATACACCAGTTCAGCGTATAGTTCTCTGCTGGGGCAGATTGTACAGCCGTGGTTCTACAATCAGTTGCGTACCGAAGAACAGTTGGGCTATGCCGTGTTCGCGTTCCCAATGAGCGTGGGGCGTCAGTGGGGCATGGGCTTCCTGCTGCAAAGCAACGAAAAACAGCCATCGTATCTGTGGGAGCGTTACAAGGCGTTTTTCCCGACCGCAGAAGCGAAACTGCGGGCGATGAAGCCAGAAGAGTTTGCGCAAATCCAGCAGGCGGTAATTACCCAGATGCTGCAGGCACCGCAAACGCTCGGCGAAGAAGCATCGAAGTTAAGTAAAGATTTCGATCGCGGCAATATGCGCTTCGATTCGCGTGATAAAATCGTGGCCCAGATAAAACTGCTGACGCCGCAAAAACTTGCTGATTTCTTCCATCAGGCGGTGGTCGAGCCGCAAGGTATGGCTATTCTGTCGCAGATTTCCGGCAGCCAGAACGGGAAAGCCGAATATGTGCATCCTGAAGGCTGGAAAGTGTGGGAGAACGTCAGCGCGTTGCAGCAAACAATGCCCCTGATGAGTGAAAAGAATGAGTGATGTCGCCGAGACACTAGATCCTTTGCGCTTGCCCTTACAGGGCGAGCGCCTGATTGAAGCCTCTGCCGGCACAGGCAAAACCTTTACGATTGCGGCGCTCTATTTGCGCCTGTTACTTGGACTAGGCGGTTCTGCCGCCTTTCCCCGCCCGCTGACCGTTGAAGAACTGCTGGTGGTCACCTTTACCGAGGCTGCCACGGCAGAATTGCGCGGTCGTATCCGTAGCAATATCCACGAGTTGCGCATCGCCTGTCTGCGTGAAACCACCGACAATCCACTGTACAAACGCCTGCTGGAAGAGATCGACGATAAAGCGCAAGCCGCGCAGTGGTTGTTGTTAGCCGAGCGGCAGATGGATGAAGCGGCAGTCTTTACTATTCACGGCTTTTGCCAGCGCATGCTCAACCTGAATGCCTTTGAATCCGGCATGCTGTTTGAGCAGCAGCTGATTGAAGATGAGTCTCTGCTACGTTACCAGGCCTGCGCCGATTTCTGGCGTCGCCACTGCTACCCGCTGCCGCGTGAAATTGCCCAGGTCGTCTTTGAAACCTGGAAAGGGCCGCAGGCGTTACTGCGCGATATTAATCGTTATCTGCAAGGCGAAGCGCCGGTTATCAAAGCGCCGCCGCCCGATGATGAAACGCTGGCTTCCCGCCACGCGCAAATTGTGGCGCGTATTGATACGGTAAAACAGCAGTGGCGCGATGCGGTGGGTGAACTGGATGCGCTGATCGAATCTTCTGGTATTGATCGACGCAAGTTTAACCGTAGCAATCAGGCTAAATGGATCGACAAGATCAGCGCCTGGGCAGAAGAAGAGACCAACAGTTATCAGTTGCCAGAGTCGCTGGAAAAATTCTCTCAGCGTTTCTTAGAAGATCGCACGAAAGCCGGGGGGGAAACCCCGCGACATCCACTGTTTGAGGCGATCGATCAACTGCTTGCAGAACCATTGTCGATCCGCGATCTGGTGATCACTCGCGCATTAGCTGAGATCCGCGAAACAGTAGCGCGTGAAAAACGCCGCCGTGGCGAATTGGGTTTTGATGACATGTTAAGTCGGCTCGATTCCGCGCTGCGTAGTGAAAGCGGCGAGGTATTGGCAGCGGCGATCCGTACGCGATTCCCGGTGGCAATGATCGATGAATTTCAGGATACCGACCCCCAGCAGTACCGAATTTTTCGCCGTATCTGGCACCATCAGCCGGAAACCGCATTGTTGCTGATTGGTGACCCGAAACAGGCTATTTATGCATTCCGGGGTGCGGATATCTTCACTTATATGAAGGCGCGTAGCGAAGTTCACGCCCACTACACCTTAGATACCAACTGGCGCTCCGCACCAGGAATGGTGAACAGCGTTAACAAGCTTTTCAGTCAGACTGATGACGCGTTCATGTTTCGCGAAATTCCTTTTATTCCAGTGAAATCAGCCGGGAAAAATCAGGCGTTACGTTTTGTGTTTAAAGGTGAAACGCAGCCTGCGATGAAAATGTGGCTGATGGAAGGCGAAAGCTGCGGCGTTGGCGACTATCAAAGTACCATGGCGCAGGTATGTGCTGCGCAAATCCGCGACTGGCTACAAGCCGGACAGCGGGGCGAAGCGTTGCTGATGAACGGCGACGACGCGCGTCCGGTGCGTGCTTCGGACATCAGTGTGCTGGTGCGCAGCCGCCAGGAGGCCGCTCAGGTGCGCGATGCCTTAACGCTGCTGGAAATCCCTTCCGTTTACCTTTCGAACCGCGACAGTGTTTTTGAAACTCTGGAAGCACAGGAGATGCTTTGGCTGTTGCAGGCGGTGATGACACCCGAACGTGAGAACACCCTGCGCAGTGCGCTGGCAACGTCAATGATGGGGCTGAATGCGCTGGATATTGAAACGCTGAATAATGACGAACATGCGTGGGATGCGGTAGTCGAAGAGTTCGATGGTTATCGGCAAATCTGGCGCAAACGTGGCGTTATGCCGATGCTGCGGGCGCTGATGTCGGCGCGTAACATTGCAGAAAACTTGCTGGCAACAGCAGGCGGTGAGCGGCGTCTTACCGATATCTTGCATATCAGCGAATTGCTACAAGAAGCCGGCACGCAGCTGGAAAGTGAACATGCGCTGGTACGCTGGTTATCGCAACATATCCTCGAGCCAGACAGTAATGCCTCCAGCCAACAAATGCGTCTCGAAAGTGATAAACATCTCGTGCAGATTGTCACGATCCACAAATCGAAAGGGCTGGAATATCCATTGGTCTGGCTGCCGTTTATCACCAATTTCCGCGTCCAGGATCAGGCGTTTTATCACGATCGCCACTCGTTTGAGGCTGTTCTGGATCTTAATGCTGCGCCAGAAAGCGTCGACCTCGCGGAGGCCGAACGTCTGGCGGAAGATCTGCGTTTGCTTTACGTGGCGCTGACGCGTTCGGTTTGGCATTGCAGTCTCGGCGTTGCACCGCTGGTGCGCCGTCGTGGCGATAAAAAAGGTGATACCGACGTCCACCAAAGTGCGCTCGGGCGTTTGCTGCAAAAAGGGGAACCGCAAGATGCGGCAGGGCTTCGCACCTGTATTGAAGCGTTATGCGATGATGATATTGCCTGGCAAACGGCACAAACTGGTGATAACCAGCCCTGGCAGGTTAATGATGCATTAACTGCAGAACTGAATGCGAGGACGCTACAACGATTGCCCGGCGATAACTGGCGTGTCACCAGCTACTCCGGTTTGCAGCAGCGTGGTCACGGTATCGCTCAGGATCTGATGCCACGGTTGGATGTTGATGCCGCAGGCGTGGTCAGCGTCGTTGAAGAACCGACGTTAACACCGCATCAGTTCCCGCGCGGTGCGTCACCGGGGACATTCTTGCACAGTTTGTTTGAAGACCTCGATTTTACCCAGCCGGTTGACCCGAACTGGGTACAGGAAAAACTGGAGCTCGGTGGCTTTGAACCGCAGTGGGAACCGGTGTTGACTGAGTGGATCACGGCTGTCCTCCAGGCACCTCTCAATGAAACGGGTGTTAGCCTGAATCAGCTTTCCGATCGCGATAAACAGGTGGAGATGGAGTTTTACCTGCCGATTAGTGAACCGCTTATCGCCAGCCAGCTTGATGCACTAATTCGCCAGTTTGACCCGCTATCCGCTGGCTGCCCGCCGCTGGAGTTCATGCAGGTACGCGGCATGTTAAAAGGCTTTATCGACCTGGTATTCCGCCACGAAGGGCGTTATTACCTGCTCGACTATAAATCCAACTGGTTGGGTGAAGACAGTTCGGCTTACACCCAACAGGCTATGGCAGCGGCAATGCAGGCACACCGCTATGATCTGCAATATCAGCTTTATACCCTGGCGCTGCACCGTTATCTGCGCCATCGCATTGCTGATTATGACTATGAGCGCCACTTTGGCGGCGTTATTTATCTGTTCCTGCGTGGCGTTGATAAAGAACATCCGCAACAAGGGATCTACGCGACCCGACCCAACGCCGGGTTGATTGACCTGATGGATGAGATGTTTGCCGGTATGACCCTGGAGGAGGCGTAATGAAATTGCAAAAGCAATTACTGGAAGCTGTGGAGCACAAACAGCTACGCCCGCTGGACGTGCAGTTTGCCCTGACCGTGGCGGGAGATGAACATCCTGCCGTCACCCTCGCGGCGGCACTGTTAAGTCATGATGCCGGAGAGGGACACGTTTGTTTGCCGCTTTCACGACTGGAAAATAACGAGGCATCGCATCCGCTGTTGGCGACCTGTGTCAGTGAAATCGGTGAGCTACAAAATTGGGAAGAATGCTTGCTGGCTTCACAAGCGGTCAGCCGGGGAGATGAACCAACGCCGATGATCCTCTGTGGCGATCGTCTTTATTTGAATCGCATGTGGTGTAACGAGCGCACAGTGGCACGCTTTTTCAACGAAGTGAATCATGCCATTGAGGTTGATGAAGCTCTACTGGCGCAAACCCTGGACAAACTTTTTCCAGTAAGCGATGACATTAACTGGCAAAAAGTGGCGGCGGCAGTGGCGCTGACGCGGCGGATTTCGGTGATTTCCGGCGGTCCTGGCACCGGTAAAACGACCACCGTAGCGAAGTTGCTGGCAGCCTTAATTCAAATGGCCGACGGAGAACGCTGCCGTATCCGTCTGGCTGCACCAACGGGTAAAGCTGCCGCGCGCTTAACCGAATCTCTCGGCAAGGCTTTGCGCCAGTTACCGCTGACCGATGAACAAAAGAAACGCATTCCGGAAGATGCCAGTACTTTGCACCGATTGCTGGGCGCACAGCCGGGTAGCCAGCGTTTACGTCATCATGCCGGTAACCCGCTGCATCTTGATGTGCTGGTAGTAGATGAAGCGTCAATGATCGATCTGCCGATGATGTCGAGACTGATAGACGCCTTGCCCGATCATGCGCGAGTGATCTTTCTCGGCGATCGTGATCAACTGGCCTCGGTTGAGGCTGGGGCTGTGCTGGGCGATATTTGTGCTTATGCCAATGCCGGCTTTACCGCCGAGCGTGCCGGGCAGCTAAGCCGCCTGACGGGAACTCACATTCCGTCAGGAACTGGCACAGAAGCGGCATCTTTGCGCGACAGTCTCTGCCTGCTGCAAAAAAGCTATCGTTTCGGCAGCGATTCTGGCATTGGTCAGTTAGCTGCGGCGATTAACCGTGGTGATAAAATGGCAGTGAAAACCGTTTTTCAGCAGGATTTTACTGATATCGAAAAACGGCTTTTACAGAGCGGCGAAGATTATATTGCGATGCTTGAGGAAGCTCTTTCGGGTTACGGACGTTATCTGGATCTGCTGCAAGCGCGTGCCGAGCCGGATTTAATCATTCAGGCGTTCAATGAGTACCAGCTTTTGTGCGCCCTGCGGGAAGGGCCGTTTGGCGTGGCTGGACTGAATGAGCGAATTGAGCAGTTTATGCAACAGAAGCGCAAAATTCATCGTAATCCGCACTCTCGTTGGTACGAAGGCCGACCGGTGATGATTGCCCGTAATGACAGCGCGCTTGGGTTGTTTAATGGCGATATCGGTATTGCGCTGGATCGCGGGCAGGGGACGCGCGTCTGGTTTGCGATGCCGGACGGCAATATTAAGTCTGTGCAACCGAGTCGCTTGCCAGAGCACGAAACGACGTGGGCGATGACGGTACATAAATCGCAGGGATCGGAGTTCGACCATGCGGCGTTGATTTTACCGAGCCAACGCACGCCAGTAGTAACACGAGAGCTGGTTTACACTGCGGTGACCCGCGCGCGTCGCCGTCTGTCGCTGTATGCCGATGAGCGCATTTTAAGTGCGGCAATTGCCACGCGCACCGAGCGGCGCAGCGGTCTGGCGGCGTTGTTTAGTTCACGGGGATAAACGTAATTGCCGGATGCGACGCACGAGTGTTACGCATGTCGCATCCGGCGATTTTCATCGCTTACCCTAAATCCGCCATCAAAACTTTGGATTTACGCTGGTAGTTGTACAACTGCTTTTTGCTCTCGGGCAGTAAATCAATATCCACTGGGGTAAATCCACGTTCCTGGAACCAGTGAATACTGCGCGTGGTCAGCACAAACAATTTGCTTAAGCCGCTCTGCTTCGCCTGAGCGGCAATGCGTTCCAGCAGAACCTCGCCCCGTGATGAGCTGCGGTAATCCGGGTGAACTGCCACACAGGCCATTTCCCCAATCTTCTCTTCCGGGAACGGATAGAGCGCGGCGCAGGCAATAGTCGTGTTATCGCGCTGAATAATGGTGAATTTGTCGATTTCCATCTCCAGCTGCTCGCGAGAACGGCGTACCAGAATACCTTGCTGCTCCAGTGGGCGAATCAACTCCAGAATGCCGCCAATATCGTTGATTGTTGCGCGACGAATTTGCTCGGCGCTTTCCATCACAATCTGCGTACCGATACCGTCACGTGAGAACAACTCTTGCAACAGCGCGCCATCTTCCTGATAACTGATTAAATGACAGCGACGCACGCCGCTGCGGCAGGCTTTCACTGCGCCACGCAAAAAGCGCACCGTACCGGAGTTGTAATCGCCTTTCTCTTCCTGGGCTTCTACCCGCGCTTGCGCTTCGTTAGGGAAAAGTTCTGAGACAATATCACCGTCGTCATTAGTGACGCCCTGTGAAGAGCAAAAACCAATCATCTTCTCAGCTTTCAGTTTGATGGCCAGTTGAGTGGCAATCTCTTCCGAGGTCAGATTAAAGCTCTCGCCAGTGACTGAAACCGCGACCGGCCCCAGCAGCACTATCGCACCGCTGTCCAGTTGACGATGAATCGCATCTTCGTCAATCCGCCGGATACGCCCGCTATGGCAGTAATCCACACCGTCATCCACGCCCAGCGGCTGGGCAATAATAAAATTGCCACTGACGACGTTGATATGCGCGCCCTGCAGCGGCGTGTTATTGAGACTCATCGACAGGCGAGCAGTAATATCCAGTTGCAATGTTCCCGCAGCCTGCTTCACCAGTTCTAGTGTTTTGGCGTCGGTCACGCGTATATTTTTGTGATATAGCGGTTCGTGGTGATGCGCTGCCAGATTTGCATCGATCTGCGGGCGCGCTCCATAGACCACGACCAGACGGATGCCGAGGCTGTGCAGCAACCCGATATCATTAACGATACTGGAGAAATTCTCATGCTCAATGGCTTCACCGCCGAGCATGATGACAAACGTTTTTCCCCGGTGGGTATTGATATAAGGAACCGAATGGCGGAACCCCTCGACCAGCTCGGTTTTACGTTCCTTTACCACGGCACACCTCTTGCATGATTATTCGTAATTATTGTATTTTTATTCTGTTTTTTCACTGGGTGCAAGTGCAAATTTTACGCATGAGCAACTTTTTTATCAGTAATGCCGTGAATATAAAAAGAATGTTTACCGTTTATTAGATGACAGATTATGCGTCTTTCGCTAAAGTTTCCGGTCAAATTAGTCGTTTATTTGTTACACAGCTTAGATTTTTTTGCTCGGGAGAGGCATGTCAGGATCCAACACTGCAATCAGCCGTCGTCGTTTACTGCAAGGCGCGGGTGCCATGTGGCTATTGAGCGTAAGTCAGGTCAGTCTGGCTGCGGTCAGCCAGGTCGTGGCGGTGCGCGTCTGGCCTGCGTCCAGCTACACCCGTGTGACGGTAGAATCTAATCGTCAGCTGAAATATAAGCAGTTCGCGTTGAGTAACCCTGAACGCGTGGTGGTGGATATCGAAGATGTAAACCTGAACTCAGTGCTCAAGGGGATGGCGGCACAAATTCGTGCTGATGACCCGTTCATCAAGTCGGCGCGCGTCGGGCAGTTTGACCCGCAAACCGTGCGGATGGTTTTTGAGTTAAAGCAAAACGTAAAACCGCAGCTGTTTGCCCTTGCTCCGGTCGCCGGGTTTAAAGAGCGTCTGGTGATGGATCTCTATCCTGCCAATGCTCAGGACATGCAGGACCCGCTGCTGGCGCTGCTGGAGGATTACAACAAAGGCGACCTCGAAAAGCAGGTGCCGCCAGCACAAAGTGGTCCACAACCGGGTAAAGCTGGGCGGGATCGTCCGATTGTCATTATGCTTGACCCTGGCCACGGTGGCGAAGACTCCGGTGCGGTGGGGAAATACAAAACACGCGAAAAAGACGTGGTATTGCAAATAGCTCGCCGTCTGCGCTCTCTGATCGAGAAAGAGGGCAATATGAAGGTGTACATGACGCGCAATGAAGACATCTTCATTCCGTTGCAAGTGCGCGTAGCAAAAGCCCAGAAACAGCGTGCTGACTTGTTTGTCTCTATCCATGCCGACGCCTTTACCAGTCGCCAGCCGAGCGGTTCCTCGGTGTTTGCGCTCTCAACCAAAGGCGCAACCAGTACTGCGGCAAAATATCTGGCACAAACCCAGAACGCCTCGGACTTGATTGGTGGCGTAAGCAAAAGCGGTGACCGCTATGTCGACCACACCATGTTCGATATGGTGCAGTCGCTGACCATTGCTGACAGCCTGAAGTTTGGTAAAGCGGTGCTGAATAAGCTCGGTAAAATCAACAAGCTGCATAAAAATCAAGTTGAACAGGCCGGGTTTGCCGTACTAAAGGCACCAGATATTCCCTCCATTCTGGTCGAAACGGCGTTTATCAGTAACGTTGAGGAAGAGCGTAAACTGAAAACGGCGACTTTCCAGCAGGAAGTTGCGGAGTCTATTCTTGCGGGAATTAAAGCGTATTTTGCCGATGGGGCGACGCTGGCGAGAAGGGGATAATGTTTTTATTTATTCAATGAATTTATATTTCGTTGAATAGATAACATTTACCTGAATATTAGACGCTGGTTTTGTGACTGATGTCGGATATTTGAATGTCGGCTTGAAAAATAAGCCGACCATCTCTTTAATTAAGCACAATTCCGTGTAATGTATACGCATTAGTTAATCATCTTGTAACTGTTAAATCAGGCAAGGCAATGTTTGAAGTAGTTATTACTTCTGACGTGCCTTGCCTTTTTTTTTGGAGCCATGGAATGATCATCGAAAAAGTCATGAACAATAATTGTGTACAGGCATCGATGAATGGACAGGAGGTTATCATTTCTGGGCCTGGCGTCGGTTACAACAAAAAATATGGAATGTCGGTCCCTGAGCATCCGGCTAACCGGATTTTTTATGTCAGAAATGAACAAAAAAATAAACTCTACAAATTGATTGAACATGTGGATATTGAGTATGTTTTTGTTGCCGAAAAAATAGTGCAATATGCGGAGAACAATCTCGAAAAAAATCTCAATCCATCGCTACTATTGATTCTTGCTGATCACATTTCGAATGCAATATCCAGAGTCGCTTCAGGCATACAAATTAATAATGTTTTCCTTGATGAAATCAAAGCGTTGTACAAAGCAGAGTATGCGATAAGTCGCGATGCATTAACTATCATTAATGAGCAATTCAGCGTTCAACTTCCTGATGATGAGATTGGTTTTATAGCATTGCATATTTTAAATAATTATGAAAATTCAGTTGATTATGAATCAGTACGGATTATTGAGTTGTCGCAAATAATCACGGGGCTTATTGAAGTTGTTTATAACAGAAAGGTGGACAGAAGTTCATTTAATTATTCCAGGTTCATGATACACCTTAAATATTTTTCAAGTCGCGTGTTATGCAATGAAAAAATAAAACAGAAAGATATTGGTGATATCTATGAACAGTTTCTTGAAAAGGACATCCTTTTACAGCGCGCAATTCATGAAATTGAACGGTATCTGTATGCCACTTTTAAATATGAATTAATTTTAGAAGAAAAACTATATCTCTCTATTCGTACCAAAGTATTAATGGACTAATTATATATAACATTTATATGAGATAACCCACATGAAACAAAAGAAAGCCTGGAGTTTTTTTCAGAGCCTGGGGAAGGCATTTATGTATCCCATTGCTCTGCTAAGTGTATGTGGCATGATGCTAGGGCTGGGAAGTGGTTTAGCCAGTGATGATATGGCAAAGTTAATTCCATTTCTGACTATTCCAATAATTAAAACCATACTTGATTTCATTGTTAGCCTTGGTTTGTTTGCCTTTGTTAATTTACCTGTATTGTTTGCGATAGCAATTCCCTTAGGATTATTAAAAGAGAAAGAGGATAAAGCCTATGGCGCTTTTTCTGGCTTAATTGGTTTTATGGCGATGCATCTGGGAACGAACTTTTATCTTAAACAGCACGACTTATTGGTCGCTGCTGACCAAATGTCGACACATGGGCAAACCATCATTCTGGGGATCCAGTCCTACAATACCAGCGTGTTAGGGGGAATTGTTGCTGGGTTATTAGTCGCCAGCATGTATAAAAAGATCGTTAATTTACGCATTCCTGAATCATTAGGTTTTTATAGCGGCCCACGTCTGGTGCCTATCATTACACTGATTGTGATGAGTGGATTTGGTCTGATCATTCCTTTTATCTGGCCGCCGTTTTTCAATCTCTTCATGCTCATTGGCCACTGGATATCAACTTCCGGTCCTGTTGGTTATTTCTTCTATGCAGTTGCCGAACGCGTGACGATTCCTTTTGGCTTAAACCATCTGGTGACGTCAGTTTTCCGCTTTACGCCAATCGGCGGTTCGGCTGTGATTGGCGGCGAAGAATATTACGGCACCCTGAACATGTTTATGGCATACGTTAAAGAGAATGCGGTCATTCCGCTGGATTTGGCGGGGAAAATGGAGCAGGGCAAACTGATGATTCAGTATGGTCTGGCTGGTGCCGCGCTGGCGATGTATCGCACTGCTCATGCTCAAAACAGAAAGGCTATCAAAGCATTGCTTATTTCCGGGGGGCTTACGGTGATTATTGGCGGCGTCAGCGAACCGATTGAGTTTCTGTTCTTATTTGTCAGTCCACTGCTGTTTGTCTTCCATGCCTTTATGAATGGATTCGCTAACATGGTTCTGCCATATATGGGCGTGAAGATGGGATTTACTGGCGATCTGATTCAATTTATTAGCTTTGGCGTATTGCGTGGCACAAGAACAGGTTGGCCGATCGCGGTATGTGTCGAAGTGGCCTATTTCTTCATTTATTACTTTGTGTTCCGTTGGACCATTCTTAAATTTAACCTGATGACCGTAGGCCGTGAAGAGTCCAGTCCTGTCACGCTGAACGTTCACGAAGATACGGCTATAGCGGATATCCCAACTCCTGATAAATCAGAGCTGCAAGCGGCGGAGCAGATGGTTAAGGCACTTGGTGGTAAAGAGAATATTAAGTCACTGGATAATTGCGTAACTCGTTTACGTTTAACAATCGCAGATATGGGATTGATTGACGAAGTTGCAATAAAAAGAGCTGGCGGGATTGCGGTTGTTAAACTTGATCAAAATACCCTACAAGTCATTATCGGTACTAAAGTCATCGCCTTGCGTCGGGATATGGATAACTACATGGGGATATGCTGATGGATGTTTTTAATACTCCTGTTTCCCGCAAAGGAACATATTGTACCCAATGGGACTTTTGCGAGGACAGATTTGGTGTAAAAGATGTATTACCATTCTCTATTTCAGATATGGATCTTCCGATACCGGACGCTATCATCAGGGCATTAAGAAAACGTCTGGAACACCCGATTTTAGGGTACAGCCGTTGGCAGCATGATGACTATCTGAATGCGATAGTAAACTGGTATCATCAACAATATAAAACTGAAATCAAACCAGAATGGATCACCTATAGCCCCAGTGTGATGTACTCTATTGCAAAAGCAATAGAGTTATTGACATCACATGGTGATAATATTCTCGTTTTTACACCTGTCTATAATGCATTTTTTGATGTAATTAAACATAGCGAGCGAAATATTCTGACAGCCTCTTTGATTATAAAAAATGAGGGGGGCTACGCTATCAACTGGCAAGATTTTGAACTTAAGATTAAAGGCGCAAAGATGGTGTTATTATGTAATCCTCATAACCCGACAGGAACAGTCTGGTCGGAAGAAGAACTGCATAAAATCGCTGCAAGCTGTACAAGGCATAATGTCTGGTTATGTTCAGATGAAATCCATAGTGATTTTGTTTTTAATCGTAGCTTTACATCCGCGCTTAAAATAAAAAAAGAAAAAGTAGTAGTATTTAACTCGATATCGAAAACATTTAATGTTCCTGCACTAACAGGATCGTATATGATTTCAACTGACGATAATTTTAATCATAAGTTCAGAACGATATCGAGGTATCGCGATTTTGTAAACTCCCCATCAGTACTGAATATAATTGCAACTATTATTGCCTATAACGAATGTGAGGGATGGTTAAAGTCATTAAAGGTACATATTGCCTCTAACATTCAATTCACCCAGCAGTATCTGAATGAAAATATTCCAGAATTGATCGTAAGGCCAGCTGATGGTTGCTATTTTTCCTGGATAGATTGTTCTGCTATTGGTTATCCTTTTGATGAATTTTACAGTCGATTAATTCATGAAGGCAAAGTGGGCATTATGGCGGGGCATGTCTATGGAACGGAGGGGGAGGGCTACCTTCGTCTGAACCTGGCCTGCGGTCGAGAAAAATTATATATGGGGCTTACGCGTCTTGCGAGTGTTAATGGAACAAACTCGAGATGAGAATGGGAAATTAAGATATACCCATGAGCGCTTGTTGAAAGCTAATCGTTCGCTTCTTCGCTTAATCCAAACCAAGACACTGTTTACTTACCTGGATAAATCTATTCTAAATGGGGTAAAAGGGCCAGCAACAAACAATCGTATAGAAGGTGGAGTTAATGCACAATTACGTTCAATGCTTCGAAATCACAGAGGACTATCCATTGAAAAAAGAATAAAAGCGGTTTTCTGGTGGTGCTACATGCACTCACCGAAACCGCTTTCATCCACAGAAATACTAAAGGTTATGCCGACCAATGAAAGTATTTCCGATATTTATAATACCATGAATGAACGAGGTAAATTAGAAGGATCAATTCCCACTTGGGGAGACGCTGTTGTTTGGGGAGAACTTCATAAAACTGATTTTGATATTAGTTTTTACTGGGACTAAAAACACACTTTTTGTCCTATAACCCGTTATTGTAAAATTT
>ENA-OPAP01000676-OPAP01000676.1-human-gut-metagenome-genome-assembly--contig:-NODE-676-length-18943-cov-2.836510_pt1 | contig 18943 bp, 11 predicted proteins | sample MGYA00241059_ERZ501434 | MGnify/ENA primary metagenome ERZ501434 (study PRJEB25962, sample SAMEA1967055) | human gut metagenome | biome: human gut; feature: human-associated habitat; material: faeces...
CATATAAATTCATTAATGCAAGTCGACTTTCACCGTTCGTGTAGACAGTTTGTGAATGTCAAAAAACATATTATGCCCGAGCGAGAGTTATTAAATGTAAAATTGAAAATTGAAAATGGAAAATTAATGTCGGGAAGACAGTTTGTAATGTAAAAAACATATTATGCCCGACTGTAAAAATGTAATGGTTCTCCCCTACAGACAATACACAATTTTCATCACATCAAAACATATTATATAAACATAAATATTCATCCGCTTCTACAGCTCTTCTCTAAATAGAACGGGGATGCGTTGCCGCATCCCCTGAAAATTACATATATCATATCACAGATTTTAAGATAAAGATATTCGATTAATTATTTAGCTGCTTTCTTTCTCTTAAGAACAAAGAGAAGAACGCCTGCACAAGCGATAAGTGCTGCACCGCCAACATAGAACATCATTGTACCCATACCACCTGTCTGAGGAACAGTTACAGGGTAATCCTTAACTACTGTATCAGCGCCGTTTTCAACTGTACCAACTGGTGTGTATGCCCTTGCAACAGCTGTTACTTTGAATATAGTAGAGTTGATGTTGTAGCCTACAGGAGCCTTTGTTTCCTTTACAAAGTAATCAACGCCAGGTGTAAAGTAGAACTCGTCTTTGCCATAGTAGAACTTATCGTTGCCGCTAGTTGTTGTTGTTGCCTTAACAGTTACGCCTTCAACTGTAATTGCCTCGGTGCATGCTGAATCCTTATAAAGTGTGAATTCAGCGCCTGCAAGCTTTGTTGATGTTGTGTTACCGTCAACCTTTGTTACATCAAGACCTGCAGTTGCAACATTTACAGTATTATTACCTGGCTTGTATGTGAAGTTGCCTTCATTACCATAGTAAAGACCGTCTGTGTTAGGGAGGTCTTTAGTAACTTTCTCAGCGATATCAGCGTTTACCTTAGCTGAGAATGTTACCTTGATTGTATCATAATTGTAGAACTTGTCACCCTGAAGGAGTGCGTCTGTAGCAACGACTGCGAATGTAGCTGTTGCATCAACGCCAGTGGCATCTTTATAATCATAATTAGGAACTACTGTGAAGTCGCCGTCCTCTGCAGGTGTTTCAGCACCATCCTTAACAAAGTAAACCTTTACAGTACCGTCAATGAGCGAAAGAGCGTTGTCCATGTTATCAACAATTGCATACTTTGCAATCTTGTTAGTTGTTGAACCTGCTGTTGAAGCTGTAAGTGTGTAATCAGCGTTCTTCTGTGTACCAACATTGCTGTCTGCAACTGTCTTTGTAACTGTGATACCTGAAACATCAATCTTTGAAGCAAGGTTTACTGTTTCATAATCGTATGTCCAGTCTTTGCCATCGAAGTAAGGAAGTGAGATGAGTGAACCCTGTACAGACTTAACTGTACCAGGCTTCTTAGAGCAGTATACATAATAGATACCGTCTGCAAGGTCTGTAATCTCCTGTGTAGAAACATCTGCTGAACCGTCATATTTGAATGTAACAGTCTTATCAGCTGTACCTGTCCATGACATACCATCACAAATTGTGATGATTTTCTTGCTCTTGTCTGTATCTGTTGAGTTGAGAGCGTTTACAAGGGCAGTGTTGCTTGCATAAGCTTCTTCAACTGTTACTGTACCTGTTGTAGTATCAACCGTTGCGAGCTTGAAGAATTTGTACTCATAGGTACCAACATAGTCGGCTTTATCACCTGTTGTACCGGCATTAGGGTTGCATGTTACTGTAAGTGTTGTAGCAGCGCTTGCTGAGAATGGGATCATGAGAGCGATCATCATTACTGCAAGAACAGCTGCAAAGATTTTCTTTGTAGTTTTCATTTTTCTTTCTCCTTTGTGTTTGATTTAATATATGTAATTATATTCTAACCGAATGGTTAAACGGGTTGGGGTGGCTGCATGGCAGACACCGGCTAACAACGGTGTCCGTAGCAGTCAAAGAGGTTTTCTATGAAAGAAACATATGATTAAAAAATCACCTGTTCTAACAAGTTAAATCATATTGGGTTACTTTCTGCGTCTTGCTCTGCGTTTTTTACGAACTTTTCCGTAATAGATTGCGTAACCCGTGAACATTGTCACCGCAAGACCTGCAACCGACAAACCGAGAACAACATAGCCGTTCATACCGTCACCGCTTGCCTGTGGCATTGTGATTGCACCGTCAACATAATTATATGTAACATTGTACTCACCCTTAACAGGGAGTGTGAAGTATGAAAGTGTGTAGTTCGGGGTGTAACCCTCTGACGGTTTGTACTCAAACAGACAGTATGTTTGATATGTTGAAGTACCTGTTATATAATTGTCGGAACTTTCGTTCCATACAACTTTACCGTTTGTTTTTGTAAACTCGCCCTGACCGTCCTTGAAGATTGTCAGATTGTCAAACACAGCCTGACCGTTGCTGTCTGTCTTTTTAGAAGCCATATGAGTTTTCATTGTGGCATCTTTAATGATTGTATTGATATCATCTGCAGTAAAGATATCCTCACTAGATACCTTCATCACCGCAAATTCCGTATCACTTACACTACCGCCTGTCTGATTCTTCTTGTTTACTGTTGCACTTCCGTGTGTGGTTTTATTTTCAAACTCGGCTTTATCAACAGAAGTAGAATTGTTGAAGTATTCTGCAAGCTCAGCATCGGTTTTGTCTTTAATAGCTGAGCTACTAACCTTAATGTACTTAGCCGCCGTTACTTCACCGCTTTCAAGCAATTCAATCTCGGCAAGCCAGGTGTTTGTATCCATTTTATAATCGAATGCATTTTCACCCTCGGCAAGAGCCTCGGTAATCTTAAATCTGTAAACACCCGCAGTGACTAATTTGAGGTTTTTGAATTCAACCTTACCGTTTTTGTCAGGTGTTTTCAAATTCGTGGAAACTGTTGCTGCGCTGTTTGTCTTGATAAAAGTCTTGCCGTCGGTATCAAGTTTTGTTGTATCCATTGATCCAAGACCTGTCAATGTATAACCGAACTTGCTGCCGCTGTAAGCCTGACCGTCAAGAGTTTTATTTACCGAAATGGCAATGTTTGTAGGATTAACCTTATTGATAAAGTTAAGCGCATTTCCTGCTTCGGCGAGAGTATCAACAAATGTACCCTTGTCGAAGGGCTGATCGCCTACTTTGAAGGGAACATAACCTATAACATTTTTCTCTGTAATCTTATAGGTTGCACCTACAGGAATATTGAGAAGCTTAATGCTTTCGCCCTTTTTGATTGTAAACGAACCGTCCTTAGATGTGCGGTAAGCTGTGTTTGAATAATCACTTGCGCCCTTTTCTTTGAGCTTATACTCAAGAGGATAGGTCTTGTAATCATAGGTTGAACCCTTGCCGTCAAAGTCGAGAGCAATCGCAAATGTAAACTGCTGATTTGTATCGTAATCGGTTGTACCGTCTTCATTAACAACATTCTTTGAAATTTCAAGAGGTGCTGTCACTATCTTGTTAGTATAGTCGAGCTGGAGCTGTGCATAAGCCTTTTCATCAGCGGGATCCGCAAGATTGAATGCCGACTCCGTAGCTGAACCGCTACTGATTGGTGAACCGTCTCTGTTGTTAACAAGCGCCCAGTTCGTTGTGTATTTAAGCTTACTGCTGTTTGTTGACTCGTTAACCTTCATTTTATTGCCGGTCTTGAATGAGTTGTCAAAGTCAGCTATATAATTATCTTTAAGTGTGAAACCGCTGTTTGAAAGAGTTTCATTGCTTATGTTTTCGTCTGATTTTGTAAGCTTGTAGCCTTTACCGGAGGTATCGTTGCCGTTCTCTTTGATTGTATAATCAAAAGTTTCATTAGCTTTGAGGTCATCTGAAATTTCAGAAACAACATAGCCTGTATCAAGTGCCTTTGTAACCTTGAGGTCATTGTTGGCAGGTGTCATTGTGAAGTTTACTGAGAAGTTAGACTCAGCCTCACCACGCTCCATATAGAATACTACCATATGGTATGTCTTGTTAGGATCAAGCTTAGTACCATTGTTGATTGTCTTTGTAACGGTGCCAAGGTTTGTAGAATGTGACGAACCGTCTGCAGAATACTGAGTGCCGTTACCGTTCCACATTTTACCGTAAAGATTTGAAAGTGTAAGGTCACCTGAAAGTTTATCGTTACTTACATTCTTCTGCTTACAGAAAATAGCACCTGTGTTGCTTCCAAACTGTGACTGCTTAAACTTGTAGAAACCGTCTGATACTTTATACGGTTGAACATACTTAGTTTCCGAACCCCATGTATAAACGCAGAAGTCAGTGTAATCACCTCTCTTAACCCAAAACTCCTCACTCGGAACTGTAACTGTTGTCGATGATGATGAAGTCGATGACGGAGTTGAGTAATCGGCAAATACATTGTTGGCAGTTGCGGTCATTGAATTAAAGTCAATTGAACCGCTTGCCTCTTTATGGTCACCGCCGAGGTCGAGAGCAAGTTCTGCGTTAGCGCCTGTTGAATCTTCGCCGATATAAACCCAAAGGTCATCGTCACCGCTGAAGTTAAAGGTTGCAGGTCTGTCGTCTGCAATTAAACCGTCCTTCGGAACTCTGAAGTCTATATCAAGTCTGATACCGAAACCATAGTTATGGTTGTAACTTGTACCCTTGCCGGCTGAAGTATCAATAGTATTGAGTGTATCGTTCTTTTGTGCGTCACTGCCTTTACCCGTTGTGTTATTAAATGGGAAAATACCATAACCGTTGCTTTTGCCGCCGAAATTTGTCAATGCATCTTGTACACCATACTGTTCGCCCGTACCGTAGTTAATTTTGGTAGGTGTGAGGCCGTTCCATGTGAAGTAGATGTTATCGGCTGCATCCTTTGTAGTAAATTTATAAGTAGTAACACCTGCATCGTCAGTAGTTGTACGGAACGGGAAAGATGACTTATAAACATTGGCAACTTTTGCATCATTAACTTTTGCATCATTATATTTAGCGGTTGAAAGTGCCTCAGCATCAAAGTAAGGAGCCTTGACACCATTTGCAACCTGAAGATCGCCCTTACTGTCAAGCCTGTTGTACATAAGACCCTGTAAGGACTGGTTATAATTACCGCCACCCCCTGCCATACCGTTGGAGTTGTTTACTGCATAGTAATAGTTATCATTATAATCGTTGATGTTTGTAAGTCCTTTTGCGTGGGTCTCAAATGTACTGTACCATTTATCACCCTTGAACATATTACCGAAGTAGAGAGGATACTTCCAGTCAGACTTACAGCTTGAAGCAATGTTGCTTATGTAGCTGTTGAAGTTATCAAACTGATACCAGTAATTTTCAATATCACCATCGTTGTTCTTACCCTGACACTGAAGATACCCTTTCTCCTGCTCCATATCAGACAAGTAGTCAAAGTATGTTGCGTCAACGCCTACGATGTTAGGATTATCTTTGAATGAATTTTCAACGACAGCACCATAGTTTACATTGTCTATTTCCGAGAATTTTGTCCAGCCTTCGCCTCTGGCTGTCTTAACATATGTAGCCGTGTTATCGTTGTAGCCCGAACCATCATATCCCGAATCTGTCGGATATGATGTTGCAGAAGATGCACCGTTGAGGTTATGTTCGTTCGGATGGAATCTTAAAAGCGCACCCGCCGGAATTTCACCTTTGAACACCACAGAACCGCTTACCTTGGTGTCTTCGGTGTCTTTTGTAAGCTCAACTGTTCCTTCATAGGCATCGTTGTAGTCAAAAGTTGCATAAACCTTTGTAAGCGACTTCCAGTCATCGTTTGAAACATAAACTGTTTTATATTCTGCTTTCGACTGTTTGTCGGGAGCTTGAACAGAAAGGTATTTACTTTCTTTGAACGAGCCGTCGGTAGAAAGATAAAATTCTGTGTCGCCCGTAGCACCAGAAATGTCGATGGTCTTGATGAACGGGTTAGTCCACTGACTTGTTGAGGCATCATAAAGAGCATTATCGGCACTGTATGAGTCGTTAATACCGAGGTCGCTTGTTTGTGTTTCGCCCTTGTTGCTGAAGATTACATTTTTATGGGATGACTTAACATCTACATAGTAGCAATCGCTGTCTGAAGATGTCTTTGTCATTGCAACACCCGGCCACTCTGCGTTGGAGTCAGTATCGTTTACCCAAGAATATGCATAAGCCTCATTATAGGTATTATTGCTGTTCTTAAGATAGATACGGCGGGAATCTTTTGCAACAGTCTTTTCGGGAAGAGTAAATTTAACCCCGGAAGAAAGCTCAATTCTTGTTGCACCGGATGGTGCAGTGGTTTCAAAAACTCCCGAAGAATTTTTGCTTACAGTATCCGTTTTGAGAACCGTGCCGTCATCCTTAGCAAAACGATATGTAACAGAAGAAAAATCTTCCCATTCCTTATTCTTGGTCAGGTTAATATAAATCTTCTGTCCCGAAGATGTTGCCGCAAATACATTAAGCAACGTACCCGACACGGCACATACCGAAAGCACGATGGTAAGTGCAAGCACAAGGGAAAAGCTTTTCTTTACGGTTCTGCAAAGCTTTTTACCTAATTTCATAATTTTTTCTTCTCCTTCATTGCCGATTACTTTGTTTTGGCAGTCAAAGTACAATTAAACAGAACTGCATAGGACAGTCCAACATATCTGCCAACTAATTATGAAACGCAATTTTTTGAATTTGTTCTTCTTTTTTACTTGTATACAATTATATAATATTTTATTGCATATTTGTAGAGGCAATATAGCTAAACTTTGGGTAATGTTTTTGGTTATTTTGCATATCTGCAAGCACGATTTAATATTTTTGACCATAATGTGATTTTATTGCTTATTTATCGCCATTTTTTGTGTTTAAGATAAATTATACCCATTGTACAACCTTAACAGGCAGTTAAAAAGTCAATTTCAGCACTAAATTTGTTGATTTTTAATTCTTTTTCAAAAATATCAAAAATTTTTATGCAGGTTTACTCCATGCTGTGCGTGCGAAAATATGTATTATTTTGCGATTGCTGCTTTTAAAATGCCCCAAAACCTACATTTTACTGAAATTTTCAGATATATTTTTATAATCAGTTTCTATATCCGATAAAATTAATCACCGAATACCTTGAAAATTCGGCACAAATAAAGGGCAGAGTATTGCTCTCTGCCCTTCAAAATGTAATTCACTTAAATCGCAATTATACAAACCGCTTTATGCAAACATATTAAAGATCTCTGCCGCAGCACTTCTTGTACTTTTTACCGCTGCCGCACGGACAGGGATCGTTTCTGCCGATTTTCTTGCCCTTACGGATAGTCTTGTTGACAGAATCCGTACCGTCTGCAGAAGTTTCTGTAGGCTGAGCAACCTGCTCACGGTGAAGCGCTTGCTTTACGGCGTCCGACTGTTCAACAGCTTCTTCATCATCGGATGCAGACTTTGCCGCTGCGGCAGCCCTCTGAGCTGCTCTCTTTGCCGCTGCAATTGCATCCTGTCTTTTCTGAATCTCATAAACACGCTTTGGCATAATGAGCATCATCTTGACAGTATCTTCACGAATGCTTTCAATCATCTCATCAAACATATCGAAGCCTTCAACTCTGTACTCAACAACAGGGTCGTGCTGACCGTATGAACGAAGTCTGATACCGCTCTTGAGCTGATCCATATTGTCGATGTGATCCATCCAATGTGTATCAACATTCTTGAGGAGGTAAACACGCTCCATCTCACGGATTGTTTCCTCGGGAAGAAGTTCTTCGTTTTCCTTGTAGATTTCGAGAGCATCATCAACGAGCATCTTCTGAATCTCTTCGGGTTCCATATTTTCAAGATCTTCAAGGCTGAAATCATACTTTGATTCATCTCTTATAAGCCAGCCTGCGTAGTAATCCTTGAGGCTTTGGAAATTCCAATGTTCTGCAGGACCTTCGGGGAGATACTGCTTGATTGAAGTTGCGATTGTATCCTCAACCATTTTGAGGATTGTTTCGTGGAGATCCTCACCGTTAAGAACCTGATCACGCTGACCGTAGATGATTTCACGCTGTTTGTTCATAACATCGTCGTACTGGAGGACATCCTTACGAATGCCGAAGTTACGAAGCTCAACCTTTTCCTGTGAGCCCTCGATAATACTTGTGAGCATTTTATTCTCAATAGGCATATCTTCGGCAACATTCATACGCTCCATCATCATTTTCATTCTGTCACCGCCGAACAGACGCATAAGGTCATCCTCGGTTGAGAGGAAGAAACGGCTGACACCCGGATCGCCCTGACGGCCTGCACGGCCACGGAGCTGGTTATCAATACGGCGTGACTCGTGTCTTTCCGTACCCATAATGTAAAGACCTCCGGCCTCTCTTACCTTTTCAGCCTCGCCTTTAATTTCTTCCTTATACTTGTCATTCAGTTCTCTGAATGTATTTCTTGCATTGATGATTTCTTCATCATCGGTTTCCGCATAACCTGTAGCTTCTTCAATAAGCTCCTCTGTAAAGCCCTGCTTACGCATTGCGGCTTTTGCCATATACTCTGCGTTACCGCCGAGGATGATATCGGTACCACGACCTGCCATGTTGGTTGCGATTGTTACCGCACCGAGTTTACCTGCCTGAGCAACAATTTCAGCCTCTTTTTCATGCTGTTTTGCATTGAGGACATTGTGCTTAATGCCTCTCTTTTTGAGCATTTTTGAAAGAAGCTCCGACTTCTCAATTGAAATTGTACCGACAAGGACAGGCTGTCCCTTTTCGTGAGCCTCAACAATTGCGTCAATAACAGCGTGGAACTTGCCGTTTTCTGTCTTATAAACCGAATCGGGGAGGTCTTTTCTTAAAACAGGCTTGTTTGTAGGAATTTCAACAACATCAAGCTTGTAGATTTCCTGGAATTCTTCCGACTCTGTCTGAGCAGTACCTGTCATACCCGAAAGCTTTTTGTAAAGACGGAAGTAGTTCTGGAATGTGATTGTAGCAAGAGTCTTGCTTTCGCTCTGAACCTTTACGCCCTCTTTAGCCTCAATAGCCTGGTGAAGACCTTCGTTAAAACGACGGCCGTACATAAGACGACCTGTAAACTCGTCAACGATGATAACTTCGCCGTCCTTAACAACATAGTCAACATCAAGCTTCATAACGCCGTTGGCCTTGATAGCCTGATTTACATGGTGCTGAATTGTAAGGTTATCGGGATCGGTAAGGTTTTCAATACCGAAAAATTCTTCGGCTTTCTTAACACCACTCTGTGTGAGGGTTGCTGTTTTCTGCTTTTCATCAACAACATAATCAATGTCGTTTTCCTTGTAATATTCCTCCATATCCTCTTTTGCGTCAAGTTCTGCAAAACGCTGAACTTTAAGAGTTTTTGCAAAAGCGTCAGCCTTTGCATAAAGGTCTGTTGACTTGTCGCCCTTACCCGAAATAATAAGAGGAGTTCTCGCCTCATCAATGAGAATTGAGTCAACCTCATCGACAATTGCAAATGCGTGCGGGCGCTGAACCTTGTTTTCCTTGTAAACTACCATGTTGTCACGGAGGTAGTCAAAACCGAGTTCGTTGTTTGTTCCGTATGTAATGTCTGCGGCATAAGCCTTTTTTCTGCCCTCGTTATCGAGATCGTGGCAGATAAGACCGACCGAAAGACCGAGGTATCTGTAAAGCTTGCCCATCCACTCTGAGTCACGGCGGGCAAGGTAATCGTTGACTGTTACAATGTGAACACCTTCGCCTGTAAGAGCGTTGAGGTATGCAGGGAGAGTAGCAACCAAGGTTTTACCTTCACCGGTTTTCATCTCGGCGATTCTGCCCTGGTGAAGAACGATACCGCCGATAATCTGAACGGGGAAGTGCTTCATACCAAGCACTCTCCAGCCTGCCTCACGACAGGTTGCAAATGCTTCGGGGAGAATATCGTCTGTTGTTTCGCCGTTGGCAAGTCTTTCTTTAAGAATTGTTGTCTGGTTCTTGAGTTCACTTTCGCTCATAGCCGCATATTTATCTTCGAGTGCAAGCACCTTGTCACAGATTGGTTGCACACGCTTAACTTCACGCTTGCTGTAGTTGCCGAACATAGCCTTTAAAAAATTCATCAGGGTTCTTCCTTTCAATGTACCGAAAAAATCGGTCAAACTGTATTTTCAATAATATAATTTTAATTTACTGCACCGCAGACGCTCCAAGGCTTTTTGCAGCCTGAATCATTGCGGCCTCAACCACGGGACCGGCATATTGGAAACCGAAACCCGAATCCTGTACAACACAGGCAAAGGCGAGAGGGCAGTCCTCATCTTTTGAGTAGCCGACCATCCAGCCGTTAGGGTTCTTATCATCGCCGACTTCACCCGTACCTGTTTTGGCACAGACTGTAAGTCCGCCGAAAAGGTTGTCGCCGTAGTAATCCGAAACGGTGTATCTCATAACATCATCAAGCTTTGCCGCCGTATCGGATGAAAAAAGCTCCTGTCCGCTGCTCTTGTAGTTTATGCCGAGTGCGGAGAGTATGGACTCATCTTTGATAAGGGTAGGGTTTGTAGCCTTACCACCGTTTGCGATTGCACCGCAGATAATTGCCATCTGCATCGGGTTTACCTTGTCATTATATTGACCTACACCCGACCAGCCAAGCTGGTTTTCATTGGCATCGCTGACATCATATGAACCCTTTGCGGTTTTAATTCCGTCAACATCAAAGGAGCTGTTAATGCCGATTTTCTCGGCAGTTTTTGTCATTGTGTCACTTCCGAGTTCAACGGCAAGCTTTGCAAAAACAATATTGCAGGAATGTGCCATTGCCTCTTTATATGTCAGCGTTCCGTGAGTTTCCGTACAGGTAACTTCACTTCCGCCTATGTTCTCACTTCCGTTACAAACCCAAGTGCGGTCATAAAGGTCGGGAATATTCTCGATTGCCGCCGCAGATGTAACGATTTTGAAGATTGAACCCGGAGTAAAGGTTGACGAAAGCACATTATCAAGGTAAACGCCCTCGTATTCGCTTTCGTTGTCCTTGGTAATTTCGGGAGGAGCCTGCGGATCGTAAGCCATGGTGCTTATGGAACAGATAACCTCGCCTGTTTTGTAGTTATATATTACACAGGCACCTTTTTTGTTATAAGCTGCAAGAACATCATAAGCCGCCGCACAGGTTGCGGAATCGACTGTCAGCTTTATATCGTGAGAGGCACGCAATGATTCCGGCATATTAAGTCCGAAAACAAGGTTATAGCCTATCAGCTGAGAACGATACATACTTTGAACAGCCGTTGAAATGTTAAGGCTGTCATCACCGACAACATGAAGCAGAGATTTTCTTACGCTCTCGCTTTCGTTATAAACTCTTTTACCGTCAACCGTCTGTGCAAGAGCCGTGCCGTTGCGGTCATAGATCGCTCCTGCCTGTGCAAGGCCGCCATCACCTGCTATATGCGCATTATATGCCTGATCAACCCAATCGTCTGCCCCTGTTACAAGCTCAAAGGCAAGATAGCCGAGTCCGCCGATAAACGCAAGCGCAACTATATATATAAGTGTACTTCTGCGAAGTATTTTTTTCAAACCTTACACCACCCTGTGTATCAGTAGGGGCGTTCATTGGACGCCCGCAAGTAAAGGCACTAATTTTATTTAATACCAAAGTACATATATGAAAAACAAGTTTTCAATTTACTAAACTTATCTTTTTACCGAATAAGTTCTCTCGTCTGCGGCTTTGATGAATGCAACAAGTCCCCAACAAGACATAATACTTGAACCGCCGGCAGACACAAACGGAAATGTTACGCCTGTGAGCGGAAGGACATCGGTTGCACCGAAAACATTGAGAGAAAGCTGAACGACGAAAAGTCCTGCCGCACAGCACGCTGAAATTGAATAAAAGGTACTTCTGCTTCGGGTTGTAATTGCCCTTGCATAAATAAACATTGCACCTACTGCCACGGCAAGTGTGAACGCAACGATAACTCCCATTTCTTCCGAAACAAGTCCGAAAACAAGGTCACTTTCGGATGCGGCAACCTGCTTTAAAAAACCGTTGCCGATACCTACGCCGAAAAGTCCGCCGCTTGCCATATATGTGAGAACTCTTGCCTGCTGATAACCGAGGTTGTCCTGAGTATGTTCCCACACATGACGCCAGCCCGAAAAACGGTCGGCAACATACGGTTTAAACTTGAGGACAAAGGTTACGCCGAAAATTGCGGCGGCAACAGCAAGAATAATCGTCTTGAAATCGCCCGAGCGCATAAACGCTGTGAGCAAAAATGTTACAAAGAAGATGAGCGCAGTACCGAAGTCACCCATAAGAGCCAAAAGTCCGACGCATACTGCCGAGAAGATAATGTACTCAAGCAGGTTCTTCTTTGTCATCAACACATCAAGCGAACTTGCGCCGATAAAGATGAAAATAATCTTTGCAAGCTCTGACGGCTGAAATGAAAACGAGCCGATATAAATCCAGTTGGCGGCGCCGTTTGTAATCTTACCGAATACAATTGTTACACCCAAAAGACCGACCGCACAAATCATTGCCGGAAGTCTGAGCTTATTTACCTTATCGGGGTCTTCAATCAGCTTGATGATTATGCAGAAGAAAATCATACCTATTGCGGCGGCAACAAGCTGAACATAAGCCGAGCGTTCCGACTGTCTGATAAGCATCATTACGCCTATGCCCGTCAAAAACAGGGCGAGCGATTCAAGCTCGAAATTTACTCTGCGGATTACAAAATAGGAGATAAAGAAGAATCCCCATTCAACAGCCGCAAGAGCGCCGAACAGCACGAGCGGAGCCATTGTATTTGTGCCGTCATTCCAGAACATAGCCTGAACGCACATAAAGAAGTGAAAAAATGTAATAAGAAGCATAAGCTTCCACGATTTCATTGCAGGCTTATCGCTGACCTTTGAGAAAAACCAGCTCGACTGCAACGTCTGTTGGAACTCCTCGCCTCTTTTTACTATAAGGCTTGTACCGCCTATTGTTATTGTATCGTCAATTAGCACCTTTGCTCTGCCTCTTGTTCTTTTGCCGTTGAGCATTGTGCCGCTCTTTGAGTCGGTATCGCTTACATACCAACCGTCTTTACGGCGAAGGAGTACGCAATGATTTCTTGAAACCGTCGGGTCATCAACGGTTACATCACTGCTTTTACTTCTGCCGATTGAATTTTCCCAGAAAAGCACGGGGAGCATCTCGCCCGTTGCAGGGTTCAAAAGTGAAATCAAAGGAGTTTCGGGACGGCGGCGACGGCGCATTGCGGCAAAGCACTGGTACACAATTATTATTGCATAAACAGGCATAAGAAAACGCAGTGCAACAACACCCATATCGAAAATTATCGAAAGATCCGGCACTTTTTTCAACTCCTTCACAAATCATCTGTCCTAAAAATAAGCATACTTAAAGTTATACAGTTTAAATAATAATCCAATTTCCTCCAAAAGTCAATAGCCGAGTGCCTCGGCAGTCAATTCGTGAAGACAGTTTGTACAATAAAAAGACTTATGACGCCCGAGCGTTACTATCTAATTATAAGTGAAGTAACTTTGTAGCCGAGTGCCTCGGCAGTTAATTCGTGAAGATAGTTTGTACAATAGAAAACTAAAAATGCCCGAGCGTAAAATTGTTATTGTCTGTACCAACCTGTAGGGGGATTCATCGGACGCCCGCAGGTAACGGCAGAATTTTCATAACAGATTAAATTTTATAAATGCCGCAAAACAATTGTTATATTGTAGGGGCAAACCGTGAGCATTGCACACGGTTTGCACGCAATGCGTGCAAATTCGATACACAACATTTATCACATCAAAACATATGTGACTAAACAAAATGTTTCATCAAGGCGGGCGTCCAATGAACGCCCCTACAACACAAATTGCAAAAACAATTACAAATATTTGCTCGGGCAAAATATGTTTTAAAATATACAAACTGTCTGCACAAACAGGGAACGGCGGCTCGCCGTAAACAAAAGACCTCACGAAATTCGTGAGGCCTTTTATCATGATATATCTATGAGGATTAATGAAGACTTTTCATTTTATCGGCTTTATCACGGCATATATGCGACCATTTGCAGTCGCCGCACACCTGCGAAAGCCTGTCTTTTAAAATTATATTTTCTCTTGCAATTCTCGAAAGCTCTTTCCAATCGGCAGTATCGCCGATTTTCATTCCGAGTAAATCAAGACATCTTTTGTCATAGCATGACGCCTTGCCCGTAACATCGCAGCTGCCGTTGTCACGGTTCGGACACGATGAACAAATTTCGTCACAACCGCCCGTAAGCGTTAGGCTTGCGTTGTTATTTTCAAGAACTGACACTATTTTTGCCATTCCGCAGACAAATTCATCGCTGTAACCCTTGCCTTCAAAAAACTGCACACAAAGGCTGTGATGCGGTCTGAACTTAAAGCTTAACGATTTTGTCAAGACGATTCACCAAAACTGTTGCAACAACAATCTTTGCAGCATCTGCAAGAAGGAACGGAACAACGCAGGTGAGAAGTGCGGCAACAAAGTCTGTGTGCATTGCAATCATAAACCAGATTGTGCCGAAAAGGTAGCATACTGCAAGGCCTGCAACCATTGAAACCGCAAGCACCCAAAGCTTTCTGCCGAAAAAATCAGTCATAAGTCCAACGATAAGTGCCGTAAAGAGGAAACCGATGATATAACCGCCCGTCGGACCGCCGAGAACGCCGATTCCGCCTGAAAATCCTGCAAACACGGGAACACCGATTGCACCGAGGAGAACATAAACCGCAACGCTGATGAGTCCTCTTTTCCAACCGAGCATAGCCGCAGCCATAAAGATGCCGAGAGTCTGAAGTGTGAACGGAACTGTCATCGGAATCTGAATCTGTGCGCACACTGTGATGATTGCGACGAACATCGCCATATACACAAGGCTTAATACATTACTTTTTGATTTACTGTTTGTTTTTGCTTCTGTCATAAAATTACCTCTCCTTTGCAAAACCGCTTCTTTTGTTTTGCAGATTGTCAACCAAATTATTTTATCGGTTGACAATCATTATAGTACTGATTATCGCATTTGTCAACCCGATTTATGTTTTAAAGTGACAATTACAATCCGTTTTGATGTAACAATTGACTTTACAACCGTCTTATAATACAACTGAGTTAACCAAACAGAACATAAAAAACAGGGACAGCGTTTTGCTGTCCCTGAAATTTTTGTAAAGATTAAGTTTGCGTGCTTACAATTAAGCCTTGTTAACCGAACCGAAGAGTTCCATCTTTTCCTTAACAGTAGCCTTGATAGCCTCTGCACCGGGAGCGAGGAGCTTTCTTGGATCGAAGCCCTTGCCTTCGAGATCCTTGCCCTCTTCAATGTACTTTCTTGTAGCTGCTGCAAATGCAAGCTGGCACTCTGTGTTAACATTGATCTTTGAAACGCCGAGTGAGATAGCCTTCTTGATCATGTCGGCAGGGATACCTGTACCGCCGTGGAGAACGAGCGGCATCTCGCCTGTAAGCTGCTGGATAGCGTCAAGAGTTTCAAAGCTGAGGCCCTTCCAGTTTGCAGGATACTTACCGTGAATGTTACCGATACCTGCTGCGAGCATTGTTACGCCGAGGTCTGCAACCATTTTGCATTCCTTAGGATCTGCGCATTCGCCCATGCCGATTACGCCGTCTTCCTCGCCGCCGATTGCACCAACCTCAGCCTCAAGTGAAAGACCGAGCTTGTTACAAGTTGCAACGAGTTCCTTTGTTTTTTCAATGTTTTCTTCGATCGGATAGTGTGAACCGTCGAACATGATTGAGCTGAAACCGGCTTCGATGCACTTCTTAGCGCCTTCGTATGAACCGTGGTCAAGGTGGAGAGCAACAGGAACTGTGATGTTGAGTTCCTCGAGCATACCGTTTACCATACCAACGACTGTTTTGTAGCCGCACATATATTTACCGGCACCCTCAGATACACCGAGGATAACAGGTGAGTTGAGTTCCTGTGCTGTTAAAAGAATTGATTTTGTCCATTCAAGGTTGTTGATGTTGAACTGACCTACTGCATAGTGGCCTGCCTTTGCTTTTGTAAGCATTTCTTTAGCGTTTACTAATGGCATTTTAATCTTCCTTTTTTAAAAAATTTCAGCAGACAAGCGTCCCCACCTGCCGATTTAAGTTTATTATACAATATATTTTTGAAAATATAAAGACCTAAAAAGAAGATTTAGTGAAAATTTTAACAATTAGTCGAAAAATTCTTCATTTTGTCCTGTTTTAGTCAATTATCACTAAACTTTCAAAATAAACTCACACTTCCGTAACACAACAAGGTTGATTTTGATTTTGTGAAAAGGTATAATATAAATGTAAATTACAATACTTGATTTTGGTCAAGCGTTGTATGATAATATTTTTTGTAAACTATCCCGTAGGGGTAGTCTTGCGACCGCAAGTAATGACAGATATTTTATTGCAAACAAAGTTTTATAAATATAACAAAACAACCGATATAGTGACTGGCGGATGATATCCGCCCCTACGAAATATTTGTTCATTTCGGCAATTTGCTTGCAAAAAATTTTGTTTCATTACTTAAAGACAAACGCAGCTTGTACCCCACGGTAACAAATAAATGTAGGAGTAACTTTTATGGACAATTTTGACAACAACAATATGGGTGGGTTTGAACCGCAAAAGCCGTTCACCGAAAGGCCCGTACAAAACAATAATATGAACACGGAACAGACAATTCCCGTTTCCGAACCCGAAACGCAGGAAGAACAGGCTCAGAATGTTCAGCCGCAGAACGGCAACACGCCTTACGGTGATTATATTTTCGGCAACAACAATCAAAATACGGCAAACAATGCAAGTCCGACTGAAAATGTTCCGCCGTATCAGCAGAATCAAAATCCGAATCCGAACACCTACGCTCAGCCGTGGCAGTACGGTTACGGTCAGTATCCCCACAGCGGACAGAATCCGCAGTATAACCAGAACAATCAGCAGTACGGTCAGTATCAGAACAACACAGGATACAATCAGAATGTACCTCCGTATCAGCAGAATATGTACGGACAGCCTCCCTACGGCAACAACGGTACATACAATCAGCAATACAATCCGCAGATGTTCGCACAGTACCCCCAAAAGAAAACAAAGGGCGGAATAATTGCGTTGATTATCGTTCTCTGTTCACTTCTTACAATCGGTTTTATCGGCATGATGGTGTATGGATTTTCGGCTGACATAAAAGAAGATTTGAACAGCGACCGAAGTGATTCGGGCAATTCGTTCAGACTTCCGAATAAAGACAGCACAACACCGTTTGAAACCCTTCCCGACACATCTTCGCAGGGTAAAACTCACGATGAGTCGGACTACAGTGACAAGGTGAACAAGGATTACTCGGGTATGAAGCTTGAAAGCAATCCGAAAGACGCAAAAACAAACGGCAGCTACACAGCCGCAAAAGCGTCAGAAAAGGTTTCTGACTCGGTAGTCGGCATTCTCTGTTACTCGGACGATGTACCCGATCAGGCTGACACAACAACCGCATCTTCACAGGGAAGTGGAATTATCTTCTCACAGGACGGCTATGTTATCACAAACGCTCATGTAATCGGCAACAGCAAAACAGCCTATGCGATCAGAGTTGTAACATCTGACGGCAAGGAATACAAGGCAGGTGTTGTAGGTTACGATTCAAGAACCGATATTGCAGTTCTCAAAATGGACGATGCAAAGGGACTTACTCCTGCAACATTCGGTGATTCGTCACAGCTTGAGGTTGGTCAGGATATTATCGTAGTCGGCAACCCCGGCGGTCTTGACTATCAGAACACAACAACCAAGGGCGTTATTTCGGCGCTTGACAGAAAACTTTCAACATCAAGCCTTACAAAGTACATTCAGACCGATGCCGCAATCAATCCGGGCAACTCGGGCGGTCCGCTTGTAAACTACTACGGTCAGGTTGTCGGAATTACAACTTCAAAGATTGTTTCCGAAACTTACGAAGGTATGGGCTTTGCAATTCCGTCGCAGACAGTAAAAAACATTGTTGACACACTTGTAAAGAACGGCTATGTGGAGCGTGTCGGCAAACAGCTCAGGGTGACCGATAAGGGCAAAGAGCTTGTGACTGTTGTTCCCGATGAGGTCAAGTCTGCAAAGCTGACCGCAGAATGGGAATCAAAGTTACAGCAGATCGAACACGGCAGTCTGCCCGAAGCAGTCTTTATGTCGGGTATTACGAAGTTCATCACTGAAATGTGCAGTAAATACGGCTCTGTTGATAAGTCTGTTTCTCTTTCTGACGGCGGTAATGAGCCTATCGGGAAATGCCCGAAGTGTGGTGCTGAGGTAGTCAAGGGTAAGTTCGGCTGGTACTGCAATGGCAAATGCGGTATGAACATCGCTAAGGTGTACGGCGTGGAGCTTTCCGATACCCAGGTCAAGGGACTGCTTGACGGCAAGTCCACAAGCTACACTTCTAAGGGCAAAAAGGCGATCGTCCGCCCTGAGATCGTGGAGAATCCGTACAATGGCAAGGTGTACTATCAGTGGAAAACGGAGCGTGATAAGAATGGCTGATAATGAGGTAAAAATACACATTCCAAGCGGTTGGTTTTCATTGCTGTTATCTGAGCTTGACAGAAACAAGAGTATGATCTCAAAGGTTCTTGCTCATGATTACGATCACGATGATAACTACATTGAAATACTCAGACGAATGGAAGCAAGAGATGAGCGTGTAAAGGCAGCTCTGATCAGTAACATCACCAGCAGTGACTACGTTGAGATCAACAAGAATGATTATCAGGATATTATATATATTCTGCTTGAAAACATTGATTTCTACGATAATAATGGGAGGTTGATTTATGAGTAATACTCAGCTTGCGGAAGTCGCAAAGATCCTCGGTGTCTCCGAGGACAGCATTTCCGCTATGAACGATGAGATCAAAAACAGTATGACGGCAGTTTT
>ENA-OPAP01000690-OPAP01000690.1-human-gut-metagenome-genome-assembly--contig:-NODE-690-length-18711-cov-4.000750_pt1 | contig 18711 bp, 9 predicted proteins | sample MGYA00241059_ERZ501434 | MGnify/ENA primary metagenome ERZ501434 (study PRJEB25962, sample SAMEA1967055) | human gut metagenome | biome: human gut; feature: human-associated habitat; material: faeces...
CTTCGTCGCTGATTCTCACTCCCGTCAAGGGCCTTACCGTCACTTCGCGTGTCGGCTACCGGCTCGAATCGACCAATTACAGTTTCTACGGAGAACCGACCTACATGGCCGTATCGTCGCGTACGAATCTGCAATTGGAGGGTAAGACCACGATGAACCGGTTCTACATGTGGGAGAACTTCGCCAACTACAACCGTACGTTCGGCAAGCATGCGATCAGTGCGATGGTCGGTATGGCCTATCAGTACGAGTGGAGCAACTACACTTCGGGTTCGACCAACGGACTGACGAACGATGCCGATAACTTCCATCACCTCGACTATGCTTCGGCCGATGCGACGAAGGGTGTGGGCGGCAAGGTCGGCGAATCCTCCAGCATCAGCTATTTCGGTCGTATCGGCTATACGTTCGACGACCGTTACAATATCATGGTCAATTTCCGCGCCGATGCTTTCGACCGATCCAAACTGGACAAGAAGGCCCGCTGGGGCTACTTCCCCTCGGTATCGGCCGGCTGGACCATTTCGAACGAGCCTTTCATGCGCGATATCGACCCCAAGAGCCTTTCGTTCCTGAAACTTCGTGCATCCTACGGTATTAACGGCAATATACGGACATTGTCCGGTTTCCCCTATCTGTCGTCGATGAACGTGGGCGAGTACTATCCGATGAACGGTCAGTTGATTACCACCATTTATCCTTCGGATGTACTGGCAGGTGCGGCTATCGGTGCAGGCTGTGCGATTGTGAATATCTATGTAAACCGCTGGCTGAACCGCTGGTTGTTTGGAAAGTGATAAGGTTATAACCTTACCACTTTTTCATACGCTCCTTCATTTAGAACTTTCAGGGCTTGTAGTACGCAGCTGTCCGTAGTATTCATTATCTGGAAGTATTCATTCATATCCCACAGGTTGCGGGCTATCAACGCTTTTAGTTGCGTCTTGATGAGCGGCAGGGACTTCCGGTATTGCTTCTCGTCGAACTTAATCTTTTCTTGTTCCGCGAGAGTCTGCATGTTTGCTAATATCTCATCGCTGATTTCGAACTTATCGTTGAACGTTTCGAATTTCTTGTATTTGCTTTGCAACTCTTTCCGATGGCTTTCTATAAATTTCATAGTTGTCTTGATAACGACACCTTTAGCAACGATATTCCGATGATAATCTGTGTATTGGGTGGTATCTATCGGCACGAAGAAGTCGGGCATGATACCGCCACCGCCATAAACGGTGCGCGCTAATTTTTTTGTCTGGTACTTCAGGGAATCGGGGAAATGTATGCTGTCGGCATGCATTAATTCGCCATGATTAAAGCGGTCTATCAATGCCTGGTTGTATTTTTCCTGATTATCTTCCCCGCTAAGCGTGCCGTCCGGATTGGCGGTCTTGTCATAAGGCTTCTGTATGCAACGGCCGGAAGGAGTATAGTAGCGGGCAATGGTCAGGCGTATCATAGAGCCGTCCGGCAGGTCGATAGGGCGTTGCACCAATCCTTTGCCGAAAGTGCGCCGGCCTACGACTACACCTCTGTCCCAATCCTGAATGGCTCCGGTTACGATTTCACTGGCGGATGCGGAATATTCATCCACCAAAACGACGAGACGGCCGTCTTTAAACTTTCCGTTTCCTTTGGCATGGAAATTACTGCGGCGTGCAGCTCTGCCTTCCGTATAAACAATGAGGTCTTTTTGTTGCAGGAATTCATTGGCGAGGTCGATTGCGGCGTTCAGATATCCACCGCCATTTCCTTGCAGGTCGAGTATCAGGTCTTTCATCCCTTTTTTCTGCAACTCCTTTAATGCTTTAAGAAACTCTTCGGCAGTGGTTGCCCCAAAGCGGTTGATGCGGATATAACCTGTCCGGGGCTGTATCATATATGCGGCATCCAGGCTGAGGATAGGTATTTTATCCCGTTTTACAGTGAAGAATAAGGGTTCATTCACTCCGCGGCGCACGATTGTCAGTTTGACTTCCGAGCCTTTCTCTCCGCGTAACCGGCTCATGATGTCTTCCGTGCTCATTTTAACTCCGGCAATGGCGGAGTCGTTAACGGCTATGATGCGGTCGCCGGCAAGAATGCCTACTTTCTCCGAGGGACCGTTGCTGACGGGCTGTACTACAAGCAGCGTATCTTCTATCATTTGGAACTGTACGCCGATACCTTCGAAGTTGCCTTGCAGGGGTTCGTTCATTTTCTTTACTTCTTGGGCATTGTTGTAGGTAGAGTGCGGATCAAGCTGCGCCAGCATCTTGATAATGGCTTCTTCCACCAGTTTGTTTTCATCCACGGAGTCCACGTAGAGGTTGGCTATGGCAAACTCTGCCATTTGCAACTTGCGGAGGGCTTCATTGCCCATTTTCTGAGCCTGCGCCGTTACGGCACATATACATACTATAATAGCAAAAATCTTCTTCATTATTATTGTCACTAACTACCAATCATTTCATCTCATCACTCATTTCCATTCCTTCCGGAAGGAACATGCTTATATCCTTTCCGAATTGCAGCAGTTCGCGTACGGTAGTGGAGCTTACGCAGGTCAGTTCTGGTTCCGTAAAGAGCAGAATGGTTTCAATTCCTGTCAGCTTGCGGTTTATATCGGCAATCGTTTCCTCGTACTCGAAATCCTTTACCGTGCGTATGCCGCGTATAATCAGACTGGCATCCACTTCTTTGGCGAAGTCAATGGTCAGACAGTCGTATGACTGTACCTTGATGCGCGGCTCGTCCTGGTAGTAATCCCGTATCATCTTTTCGCGCTTTTCAATAGGGAAATGCGTATTCTTATTCTCGTTGATACCTATTCCTATGACGATTTCGTCAATGAAAGTCAGCGCACGGCGCACTACCGAAGCATGGCCGATAGTGAACGGGTCGAATGTGCCCGGAAAGATTGCTCTTCTCATGATGCTAAATCTTCTTCTATAACCAGATTATCGATGATAAAGTTTTGCCGTTCCATGGTGTTTTTACCCATGTAGAACTCCAATAACTCTTTTACTAAGTCCGTTTTGCGTAAGGATACCTGTTCCAGACGCATGTCTTTGCCGATGAAATGTCTGAATTCATCCGGTGAAATCTCTCCCAGACCCTTGAACCGGGTGATTTCCGGATTCGGACCTAATTCCTCAATTGCCTTCACCCGTTCGTCCTCTGTGTAGCAATAGCTTGTTTTCTTCTTGTTGCGCACACGGAACAAGGGAGTCTGCAAGATGTATACATGCCCTTTCTTTATCAGATCGGGGAAGAACTGCAGGAAGAACGTGATGATAAGCAGACGGATGTGCATGCCGTCCACATCGGCATCGGTGGCAACAATCACTTTGTTATAGCGGAGCCCTTCGATACCGTCTTCGATGTTCAGCGCCGCCTGAAGTAAATTAAACTCTTCATTTTCATAAACTACTTTCTTTGTCAGGCCGTAGGAATTGAGGGGCTTACCGCGTAGGCTGAATACTGCTTGCGTGTTTACATCGCGGCTCTTGGTGATGGAGCCGCTGGCGGAATCACCCTCGGTAATGAAGATACACGATTCCGCTTCCTGGTCTTTGCCTTTACCATCGCTCAGGTGGAAACGGCAATCGCGTAACTTGCGGTTATGCAAATTAGCCTTTTTAGCCCGTTCGCGGGCCAGCTTGGTAACTCCGGCAATAGCCTTGCGCTCTTTCTCGGAGTCCTGTATCTTTTGCAGCATGACTTCGGACACTAACGGATTCTTGTGCAGGTAGTTGTCCACTTCCGTTTTGATGAAGTCGCCTACATATTTGTTTACGGTAGGACCTTCGGGCCACATATTGTTAGAGCCTAACTTGGTCTTGGTCTGACTTTCGAACATCGGTTCTTCCACATCAATGGCAATGGCGGCTACCAGTCCGTTGCGGATGTCGGCATAATCCTGGTTCTTGTTATAGAACTCCTTGATGGTGCGGGCAATATGTTCCTTTAAGGCAGTCTGGTGCGTACCGCCCTGTGTGGTGTGCTGTCCGTTTACGAAAGAATAATATTCCTCTCCATACTGGTTGGTATGCGTAAAGGCTATTTCGATGTCTTCCCCTTTCAGGTGGACGATGTCATAAAGCCCCTCGCTGGTCATGTTGTCTTTCAGAAGGTCTTCCAGACCGTGGCGGGAGATAATCCGTTGCCCGTTGTAGATGAAAGTCAGCCCCGTATTGAGATAAGTATAGTTGCGTAGCAGTGTCTCTACAAACTGGTTCTGGAAGGAGTAATTGGTAAAGAGGGTGTTATCGGGTTCAAAGAAGATATACGTACCGTTTTCTTCCGTACTGTCCTCTGTCAGGTCGTTTTGCAGTACGCCTTTCTCGAAAATAGCCGTGCGTACTTTGCCGTCGCGGTAACTGCGTACCTCGAAACGGCTGCTGAGTGCATTGACCGCTTTGATGCCGACACCGTTCAGACCAACGCTCTTTTTGAATGCCTTGCTGTCGTATTTACCGCCGGTATTCAGTTTGCTGACTGCTTCTACCAACTTTCCTTGCGGAATGCCTCGTCCGTAGTCACGTACGCTTACGCGGAGGTTTTCTTCTATGTTGACTTCGATACGTTTGCCGGCACCCATCTTGAATTCATCGATACTGTTGTCCATTACCTCTTTCAGCAATACATAGATACCGTCATCATTTTGCGAACCGTCGCCAAGACGGCCTATGTACATGCCCGAACGGACACGGATATGCTCCATGTCGTCCAAATGGCGAATGTTATCTTCATTGTATTCAACCTCACTGCTGCCGGTATTTGTACCGGTTGTCTTTTCCTCATAACCGGCAGAACCTTCCAACGGCAACATCATATTATTATCTTCCATAGAAAACATCTTGTATTGTAAGCACTGATATTTCGCAAAGTTAATAAGAAAATCAATATAAAACACCCTATGTAAACAAATATATGCCCTGAAACTTTTTTCAGTTTATCGGGTATTTAATAAGGGAAGGCATAATTGAAAAGGAGTATAAGGTGATGTATCCTGCATACCGGTAGAATATGTGTTTGTGGAATTATTGTTATGTCCTGAGAGAAACTAAGAATTACACTTTGAAAAAGGATACTTTTTATCTACTGCTGTTAGTTTTTGAACCTTTTTCATTAATTAGTCCACATCCATATTGTATTGTATTACTACTTTTGTTGCGCTATTATATCAATAAATTGATGTGTTTAAATCTAATACATTGTTAATTTAATATACATGAGTCTAATAGTATGAAGTATTCTAACAGTACTTCTATGGTATTTGGGAAATAATATCGCATCAACTAATATTTAAATAATATACTAATACTAAAAAATAAAAACATTTATGAATCAAAAATTCCAGAGGACTTACTTGGTTGTTCTATTAAGTTTTATCTGCTTGTTTGCTTTTGCTCAAGGGAAACAGGTTTCTGGTATCGTGAAGGATACCTCAGGTGAGCCGGTGATTGGAGCCAATGTTATAGTAAAAGGTACTACAAACGGTACTATCACTGGCATTGACGGTGATTTTACATTGTCTAATATGAAGAAGTCAGATGTCATTGTCTTTACTTTTATCGGTTATAAAGCGGAAGAGGTAAAATATAACGGACAATCTTCTGTAAATGTGACACTGCAAGATGATACCGAATTGCTGGATGAGGTTGTGGTTATAGGTTACGGTACTGTCAACAAGCGTGATCTTACTGGTTCTGTAGCTTCTGTTAAGGCGGAGGATATTGCAGCAGTTCCAGTATCGAGCGCTGTAGAGGCCTTGACCGGAAAGTTGGCAGGCGTGAATATTACTACTACGGAGGGCTCGCCCGATGCGGAAATGAAGATACGTGTTCGTGGCGGTGGTTCGTTGTCGCAGGATAATTCACCTTTGTACATTGTGGATGGATTTCCTGTGTCGAGCATCAGCGATATCGCCCCTTCCGAGATTCAGAGCATCGATGTGTTGAAAGATGCCTCTTCTACCGCTATTTATGGTGCACGTGGCGCCAACGGAGTTATCATCATTACGACCAAAAGCGGTAAAGAGGGAAAAGTGCAGGTGGATTTTGGAGCTTCGTTCGGCGTGAAGCAGGTAACCCGCCTTACCAAAGTACTTGACCCTTATAATTATGTGGCTTATCAGAATGAGATAGATATGGGCAAACATGGTAATTACAGCGATATGGACATTTGGCGTTCGGTGGACGGATTCGATTATCAGGATGAGATGTTTGGACGGACTGGTAACCAACAGCAATATAATATCAATGTAAGCGGTGGTAGCAAGGAGTTGCAATACAGTGTCAGCTATGCGCATAACGAGGAGAAGAGCATCATGTTGAATTCCGGTTTTAAGAAGGACAACATTAATGCTAAAATTAAATCGGAGCTGAATAAATGGCTTTCTTTGGATTTTAATGCCCGTTTGAGCCATACCGCAGTAGAAGGCTTGGGTGGCGGTGCAGATACGAACGAATCGAATGCGGCTAATTCTACGGTAGCCAATTCGGTTATTTTCCGTCCGATAGATCCTTTGCAAACCAGTACGGATGACGAGGAGAACTCTACGGCAACTCAGAAGACCCCGTTGGAGCGTTTACTTGCCACAGAGAAAGAGCGCGGTACTTTTAATCAGAATTATAATGTCGGTATCAATTGGAAACCGTTTAAGGGTTGGACATTCCGTTCGGAGTTCGGCTATGGCTGGAAATATGATGATACGGAGCAATACTGGGGAGTGGATGCCGTTTCTAACTCAAAATACGGAAATAACGGTAAACCGCAGGCTTATCTGTTGCGTGAGAAGACCAATAGCTGGCGTAATGCCAATACGCTGACTTATGAAAACAAGGATTTGTTCGAGGGGCGTGATCGCCTGAATGTCCTCATCGGTCATGAAGTGAGCAGCAGTTTCAAGAAGTCCGTTGAGAATGTATCGGTTGCTTTTCCGAATACGATGAACATCTCGGAAATTAAAGCAAATATGGGTACGGGCACTGCACTTCCTACGCAGTCCACCCTCGGCGCAAAGGAAAACATGCTCTCTTTCTTCGGTCGTGCCAACTATACTTTGATGGACCGTTATTTACTGACCTTTACACTGCGTGGCGATGGTTCCAGTAAGTTTGGTAAAGGTAATCAATGGGGATTGTTTCCATCGGCTGCATTGGCATGGCGTATCTCGGATGAGACGTTCATGGAAAGCGTTAAAGACTGGCTCTCTTCGTTAAAACTCCGTTTGAGTTTTGGTACGGCAGGTAACAACCGCATTAATTCCGGATTGCTTAATACTACTTATTCCCTTTCGGGTAACGACGCCCGCTATCCGGCTTTCGGCGATGCCATGTCTTCCATGCTGGAACATGGTACGAATTTATATAATCCTGATTTGAAGTGGGAAACTACCGTAACCCGTAACCTTGGTATTGACTATGGCTTTTGGAATAATCGTATTTCCGGTTCTATCGACCTTTATTGGAACACTACCAAAGATTTGTTGATGAAAACGGAAATTCCGTCTACTACCGGATACAACTATCAGTACCGCAACTTCGGGCAGACTTCCAATAAGGGTGTGGAATTTTCGATGAGCGCCGTTCTGCTGGATACGAAGAAATACGGTTTGAACTTTACGTTCAATCTGGCATATAACCGCAATAAGATTGATAAACTGACTACGGATACTCCATGGCAGAGCAGCAACTGGGCGGGAAGTACGATTTCCAAGTACGAGGATTTCCGTGTAGAAGAAGGTGGCCGTTTAGGTGAAGTATGGGGATTCAAAACTAACGGATATTATACGGTGTACGATCCTGTTTCCAATCCCAATGGTGATTTGATTTGGGGTGACGGTGAATGGACATTGCGTGACGGACTGAAAGATAATAGTCAGACCATTACCGGCGGTGCTTACTCTCCGGGAGGATTGAAACTCCAGTGCGATGAAAACGGTAACCCCATCAAACAACGGTTAGGTAATACTGTGGCTCCTCTGACAGGTGGCTTTGGCTTTAACGGTAATGTTGGTAATTTCGATTTCAATCTGTTCTTCAACTACTCGTTGGGAAATGTAATTATCAATGGTACAAAGTTGGCTTCTTCGTTCCGTTCCGGCTCGAGGACAGGTTATAATTTGAATAACGACTTTGCGTTGGGTAACCGTTACACATGGATTGACCCGGAAACAGGTTTGAATCTTGCCAGCAGCAGTAGCGCTGTACTCGAAACGTACGGTTCTATGACTGAGGCCGGACTGCGTTTGAACCAACTCAATCGTAACGCTTCAATCTTCCACCCGGCTGCGGTTACGACTATGCAGTTGATAGATTATGCTGTGGAAGATGCTTCTTTCTTACGTATCAACAATATTACCGTGGGTTATACACTCCCCAAAACTTGGATGAAGAAAGCGTTCCTGCAGAATGTACGTATATATCTGACCGGATATAACTTGTTCTGCTGGACCAACTATACCGGTGCAGACCCTGAGGTCGATACCAGCAGTAAGCGCAATGCGTTGACACCGGGTGTCGATTATGCGGCTTATCCGAAAAGCCGTTCGTTTGTCGGTGGTATCAATATTACGTTCTAACTCTAAATATATAAATGTATATGAAAGCAATCTATAAAACCTTGATATTGTCGGCGGGAGTCATTTATTTTACTTCTTGCTCCGATTTCCTTGACCAAAGTTCACCGTCAGAGATGAATGATGAAACGGTGTTTAATAATACGTATTATACTAATCTCGCTTTGAATAAGGTGTATGGCGATTTGACACAGGACCAGACCTACTCGAGCTTTCTCCCTATTGTTTGCGGACTGAATACGGACTGCGAATTGGTGGACGGTTTGGGGGTGGATGCAAGCAATACGTCGAATGAGCGTGGATGTATGAACTATAATTGCAGTCCCGGTTGGTCGAGACTGGCAAATGTGTGGGATGCTATGTATAAGCTGATAGAGAATACCAATTTGGTGATTGAAGGCGTAGAGGCAAGTCCTTTGCTGAATCCCTCGGAAGATACGAGTGAAGCGCGGGCTCTTAAGAAAACAATGTTGTGCTATCGTGCTGAGGCGAAAACATTGCGTGCAATGGTCTATCTCGATTTGATACGTTTGTTCGGTGATATTCCTTTTAAGATGGAGCGTTCTCAATCGGATTTGAGCAATGCTTATCTTGGCAAGACAGACCGTGATGAGATTATGGACTCGTTGATTACAGATTTGGAAGAGATTATTCCGGACCTTCCGTGGGCAGGTGAGGACGGATATACTACGGAACACGTTACACGCGGATACGCTCACGGATTATTGGCCAATATCGCGCTGACACGTGCCGGCTTTGCTATCCGGGAGAAAGCGAAAGAGGGGTATATTGAAGGAGAGAACAGCGATCCTGTCTATCCGACCCAACGTTGTGACAACGAGACGCGTGCCAAAATGTACAAGTTGGCGGAGCAACATCTGGCTGCTGTCATCAACTCCATGAAGCATTCCCTGACCACTTCGGTAGAGGAGTATTGGCGACAAATGAATGTGTGTGAGTTGCAGACCGTACAACCGGAAAACTTGTTTGAAATCCCGATGATGCTGAATAAAAGCGGTGAGTTGGGATATACGGTAGGTTTCCGTGTAAGCGGAGCAAGCAGCTACTTCGGACTGAAAGGTAATTCTTCCGGTAAGCTGAAATTGACGGCTCCTTATTTCTGGTCGTTTGACCACAGTGGAAAAGATACGCGGCGTAATATTACCTGCGCACTGTCGGAGTTTTCTACAGATAAAGATACGAAGGCGTTTCGTGAAACCCTTTCCGGTAACAAGCCGTTCTCTATCTACTGCGGCAAGTGGGATTACCGCATGATGGCAGGTAATACGTCATGGCTGGAAGCCGTACGTGCGGGAGATGCGTCCGCCAAGATTTGTTCGGGTATCAATGTGGTGAAGATGCGTTATCCGCATGTTTTGCTTATGTATGCAGAAGCGGTTTATGAAAATTACAAAACGGAATCGGCTCAAGGGGTGGATGCGGATGGAAATGTATGTGTGATGACTGCTAAAGATGCTCTGCTGGCTGTTCATAAACGGGCTTATGCCGATGCGGACAAGGCTGTTGGAGAAGCTTTCATTGAGAAGGTTATTGCCGATAAAGGTTTCATGGATGCCATTATGGACGAGAATGCATGGGAGCTTGCCGGTGAAGGTGTACGTAAATTCGACTTGATTCGTTGGAACGAACTCAGTAACAAAATCGATGAGTTCAAAGAGGCTTATAAGGAATGTGTAAATCTTGCCGACCAGGCGGGGGGCTATCCTTCAAAGGTATATTACAAGTACAAAACCACTGCCGTATATGCCGACCAGGAGATAGACATGAATAGTATCAATTGGTATGAAAAACCGTCGAGTACAAGCGGCTTCGAGAGTAAGGATTTCTGGGGTAAGGAATTGAATGACAGTAAGGGACAGGAACAGTTGACGATTAACCTGCCGAGCATTTCATCCGGTTTGAACAAGGAGGTGAAGAACCGCTATTTATTGCCCATCGCTTCTACTACCATTTCTACATCGAATGGAAATTTGTATAACTCTTATGGCTACGCCAACTAATTTGCAGAACCTATAACAATGAGAAACATTATGAGAGATTTTAGATATATTATCGGTTTGGGAGCATTGCTGCTCTCGGCCGTTCTTAGTACGAGTTCTTGTACCGACGGCAATGATTGGGAGGCGGATTCGGCTTATGCTCGTCTTTTCGGTACGAAGACGTCCAGTTTCACGGTTACTCCCGCGGAAGATATTGCGCAGGCTGAAGTTTCTTGGCAAGGTACTCCGGAAACGAAAAATTATATTATAGAAATCAGTACTGCTCTTTTGACGGACGAAGTGGAGCCGGGAACCTCTGAGGGGAGTATTGTTTTCGGTAATGGGGATGAGCAGATAACGAAGACTGCTTATACGCTAAAGGAATTGAGCCCGAATACGGAATATTATGCACGTATCAAGTCGGTGAACGGAGATAAAGAGTCCGATTGGGTTTATCTGGAAGATGGGACTTTTAAGACTTGTAAAGAAGAACAAGTATTGGTGACTCCTTCCACCGATAACGGTGACATTGAAGAAAAATCCATCCGTATCTCTTGGCAACCTTGCAAAGTTGACCGTATCCGCATTTATACGGAAGACGCTTCTTATGATGAAACTATTGAACTTTCGGAAGCTGATATAGCGTTTGGTTCGTGTATTATTTCCGGCCTTACCCAAGGAACACGCTATACGGTTGAAATCTATAATGGAGAGACAATGCGCGGAAGCATTGAAGTAATGACCGGTGAAGGCGAGATGTTGCCGATTACAATCGGTAATGTCCAAACAAACAGCGCTACTCTTGACTGGAATTATGTTGGCAATGTCAGAGCCAATGCATATACTCTAGTGGAAGGTACGGAATATTCTACTGCCAATCCGATTTCCTTTGATGGCAACAGTGGCCTTATGCTGAATAGTCTCAATGATTATACTACTTATACATTTGCTTTGCTGAATGGTACGGCTGTGATGGGATATAAGACATTTACAACAAAACGCGCTATTCCTGCCGGGTACGCGGTGATTGAGATAGGTTCAGAGGATGACTTTATCACTGAAGTAACAAAGAGCATCACTCGGAATACGGTATTTAAGCTGGCTTCCAATGCTGATTTTACATTGAAGAAAATGAAGGATGATGGCAGGGTGGATGACATAAAGATACCGAGTACTTCCGGTATAAATGTAATTGTTTGGGGTGAGGAAAGTGATGATAGTAAAGCTGTGTTGAGGTTGGCCAGTGCATTGGGAATCAAGGGAAGTTTCCATACGATAGAGTTCTTTAATTTGGAGATTACTACTACTGTTGAGAACGCTGATGGCCGTATATTTAATATTCAGGATGATTCCAATACATTTACGGAAATGAAGATAGAAGCCTGTGATATTTTAGACGGAAAAGTCCTGTTTAGAGTGAAACATGGAGAAGGTAAGCCTAGCTTAGGTATACTGACAATTAGTAATTGTATAATCGGCAATTTTACAAAGGATGGAAGCTTGCTTAATCTGTCAGAAGAAAAGAGTGGTACATTGAAGAATATCAATATAAAGAACTCCACTATCTGGAATATGGCTGGTAAGGTTATTTATGCCAAGAATGCTTCAGACCGTACGTATACAATTAGTGGATGTACTTTCTACGATGCTCCTAACGATGGCAAGGCTTTCTTCGATGATAATGTCAATTCTGAATCTACGACTATTAAAATCTCGAATACGTTGTTTGGTGGTAACCAAAATATTGATTCGGCAATAAGAAATAAAAATACAGTAATAGCCGAGAATGTTTATTCCGCCAGTGACTTTACTTACGGTAAAAACGGGTGGCCTGCTTCTTCCACAGTTATGAACATTGATAAAACCAGTGCGGAGCTATTCCCGAATGCAGCGGCTGGAGACTTTACCGTAGCTCCGAAAGATTATAAGAAATTCGGTGACCCGCGTTGGAATAATTAAAATCAGAATCAAATAATAAAGATAGAATTATGAAAATAAAATATTTGTTGAGTTGCAGCCTTTTGGCGGGAGGTGCATTGTTTGCGTCATGTACTTCCATTGAGCCCAAATTGGATAATGATTATAAGCCTCTCCTTCCGGAAGAAATTCCGGAAGGTACCATTACCCAATTGAATTACGGTGAGTTACGTGCTTTTCCCGGAGCTGAAGGACATGGACGTGATGTTACAGGCGGACGTGGTGGTAAAGTCTACCATGTAACGTCATTGGAAGACGGCGGTGACGGTGACCAAGGTACATTCCGCTGGGCGGTCCGCCAAAGCGGTGCACGTACTATCGTGTTCGATGTAGCGGGTACTATCCACTTGAAAAAAGCGTTGAAGATAGAAGCTGATAACATAACCATTGCCGGACAGACCTCACCGGGTGGAATCTGTATAGCGGATCAAGCCTTTACCATTGCCGCTAATAATGTTATTATACGCTTCATGCGTTTCCGTCCGGGTAATCCGGCAGATGATGTGGACGGTCTTGGCGGTATGGATAGAAAGAACATCATCGTAGACCACTGTTCTGTAAGCTGGAGTTCGGATGAGACTCTTTCAGTTTACGGTATGGAGAACTCTACCGTACAGTGGTGTATTGCTTCGCAGGCTCTTTACTTCACACAGGCAAAAGATGGTAAAGCGCATGGCTTTGCCGGTAACTGGGGTGGGCACAATGCTACTTATCACCATAATCTGATAGCACACTGTGACAGTCGTACACCGCGTCTTGGCCCTCGTCCCTCTACTTTGGAATTGGGCGAACAGGTTGATATACGTAACAATGTTTTCTACAACTGGGGTGGCGAAGGATGTTACGGTGGTGAAACACAGCATGCCAATCTGGTGAACAATTATTATAAGCCGGGACCTACCACTGACTTGTTAAGAGACAGAAGATGTTATCGTATCGCACGCATTGGCATTTACGGTCAGAATTATGATAACGGTGAGGGGTTCGAGCCTTTTAAAGGAATATGGGGACGATTCTATATTGACGGCAATTATATGTTCGGCAATGCGGATGTGACTGCTGATAACTGGACAGACGGTGTTTATGCACAACAGGAAGACAATGACGGTAATGATTATACTTGGGAATCCGAGGGTAAATCGGTCATCAATAACGGCAGTCAGGTAGTAGATGTTAAAGGAGTTACCACCCATACGGCTCAGGCAGCCTACGATCAGGTATTGAAGTATGTAGGTGCTTGCAACTATCGGGACAATTATGACAAATTCATCATGGATGAAGTAGCTGAGCGTAAGGCAACATGCAATATTCAAGGAAATAACCATAGGTTGGGTTATATTAACCATCCGAGTGAGCTGGTAGGTATTGTAGAAGGAGTGGATGAAAATGGCTATCCCGTATTGGTGCAGGTGGCGGATACCGACCTGACCGATACCGACGGTGACGGTATTCCCGATTATTGGGAAACGCAGTACGGATTGAACAAGGATTATGCTGCCGATGGCAATTTAAAGACTGTTGATGAAAATGGTGAATATACCAATCTGGAAATGTATCTGAACAGTTTGGTACAAGACATTATGGATAAGTGTCGCGAGGGTGGCACGGTAGTCGAGTAATGGTTGTACCGGATGAATAACATGGAATATTTATTAATATCAAAATAACGGATAGTACTATGAAACTTTTTAAACTATTTACTTTAATGGCGGCCGGAACAATGATTACGGCTTGCAATAACGAGATTGAGAATCTTTCCCGAAATGCGGATAACCGAGTGATGTCTTTGCAGACAGCCGAGAAAGCGTATACACGTTTCAATGATGTGACTAATACATGGGAAGGTACTGATAAAATAGGTGTGTATATGTATGGTGCGGGTGCCGGGAATACTGATATTCTGAATGGTGCCGAGAACGTCTTGTTTATTACACAGGGCGGAGAAAGTCCTGTGAATTTTACTTCAGAGACCGGTATCCAGATTGCGGGTGAGAATGCCAAGTTTACAGCTTATTATCCGCAAAATGGAGATATTACCGGCAGTATTTATAAAGTTGCATTGGGAAATCAGGCAGAAGGCTATGCTGCTCACGATTTAATGTGGGCTGTGAATGATAATGTAAGTAGTGAGGATGCCAAGAGTTTGTCTATGACGTTCAAGCATCAGTTGGCAAAACTTGCCATTGAGATTACTTCTAATAGTGGTGAGACTGTACAGAGCGTATCTATTCAGGGAATATCTATAAGTGCCGATTTTAATATCGCTACCGGTGAGTTTTCTAATGAAGCAAAAGGTTATATTACTCCCTGCAAGACTGCCGACAATAAATATAGTGCATTGGTTTTACCTACTAACCCGGCTACAGCTCTCAGTATGATTATTACTACTGATGCAGCAGAGGATAATACGTATGAGTATACTTTCAATTCCGGTACTATTTCTGAATTGAAGGCAGGTTACATATACACTATCAAAATCGGTTTAGGCGAATCCGTATTGGGCAGTGTAAACCAGATAGAAGGCGGTAACTCTCCGTATGAACCGGGTGGTGATGTGGACGGTAATGCTGAAGCAGTGACACCGGAAATACCCGGATATATGGTTGTAGAGGCACCTGCTGATGATGCGGATGCATTGGCCAGTTGCCTTGATGGAAAACGAGGTGCTATTGCCTTGAAGTTTGTTGCTGGAAATACTTATAAGGCAGATATGATTACTGTACCTGCAGGAATTACGGATTTGTTATTGATTGGAAAAGAGGGACAGGCAAAGGTTACGATGAGAGGGTTGGACTTTGAGTCCGCAACATTGGAAAAACTGACAATGCAGAACCTGGAAATAGCCGGTGATGCGAATGCTAGATTTTGTAATAAACAGTTAGCTACTGGCGCAGTTATAACCGTTTCTGGTTGTTATGTTCATGATGTAAAAGCTCTTTATGGGGAAGGCGCAGAGATTGGTGGACAAAATATTGTATCATCTATGACTATTGATGATTGCATGATATATAATTCTGCTACAATATTAGATAAAGGTACTTGTGAATCTGTCATACTTACCAATTCAACATTATATAACTTTAACGGACAAGCGTTCCATGCTTATAAAGGTGACAGTGATTTGGCTGAAATAACAACCTTCGAAATTGAAAATTGTACATTAGTGGATATGGGAGATGCAACTATTTTCCAGAATACAGGTGGAAAGGCGGGAGCTCTTTTCTTGACTTTCAAGAATACAATCGTATTGGCTACATGTAAGAATATTAATTGGAATGTGAAACAAAATTCAGAAACAATCTTTGAAAATAATTATGCAGTTTCGGATGGAGCTTGTACCAGTTCGTTAAAATCATATGATGATGGTGAGTATATAATGGATGTAACTAATACAAGAATAATGCTTTTCCCGAATGAAAGTAACAGTACTGTTCTAGGTGGAAAAGATTTTTCAACTTCTGTAGATGCAGGTGACCCGCGTTGGAAGAAATAACTAAAATCAACAAGCAGTTATTGATATGAAATTTACATCTTATATATACACCCTTTTAGGTGTTCTTTGCCTTTATGCATGTTCTGATGAAGACAACAACGGAGTAGCTTCATCGGACAGCAACGGCGTGATGTTCTCCGCTAATATCGGAGAATACCAAACCCGTATCGCGACCGATGGCGGAAGTTGGGCTAAGGGAGACCGTATAGGCACTTATATGTACGCTGTAGGGACGGAGAATTTGATGACATTCTCCAATAATGTTCCGTACACCTGCCAGAATGAGGAGCAACTTGCCACCTTTAAAGCCGATAAACCTTTGATGTTTCCTGCGGATGGGCAGGAAGTTTCTTTCAAAGCATATTATCCTTATGTAGAAAACATCAATGAATATCTTTATCCGTTGGTGTTGGATAATCAGCAACAGGGTACCGCTCCTTATGATTTAATGTATGCCGTATCGGACGGTACACACGCTCGTACCCGCGAAGAGTCTTCTTCGATGGTGCCGCTTAACTTTTCCCATTGTTTGGCGAAGGTTATTTTGAAGTTGACCGATAAAGAGGAAAAAACATTGCAAGCGGATGGAGAACCGATATTTCAGGGTATGAAAACACATGTGACATTAAACCTGAAGAGTGGAAATCTTTCTGCGCAAACAGCTACCGCACCTATTCAGGCTTTTCTGAATACAGATGAAAACAGTATCGAAGCGATTGTCTTTCCCGGCGAGCTGACTGATAACTGTGTGGCAGAATTCTCGATTGACGGCAAAGCTTATAGCTGGATGTTCAAAGATAATACTGCCGGATTGACTTCTCTGGAAGCAGGGTATAAGTATGTCTTTTCTTTGAAAATTCTTACCGAATCGGGTACAATAGACGGTGCGGCGGATGTGGAACAGAGCGGCAGTTCTTCCACTCCGTGGCAGAATGAGACGACTACCGGAATAGCCACAGCTTCCCAATACAAACTTTATCCCTGCGATAAGGGAGCTTTTGCCGATACTGAACTGAAAATTGCGTTTACAGGAGAAACGCCTCGGTTAGGCACAAGCGGTTCTATCCGTATTTATCGGGCGGATAACCCTGCGGAACCGATAGATGAAATCCGCATGGATGAACGTCAGGAGCCTATTTCGGAAAATGGCGGTACTAAGTTTAATACCTGGATGGACGTTATCGGTTCGAGCGATCGTAAACTGATTGTGAACTACCATGCTGTAAAAGTGGATGGTAATGAGGTCATTATTAAACCTCACAGTCGTAAGTTGGATTTCGATACTGACTATTTTGTACTTGTAGACAAGGAAGCGATACAGCATGGCGGTTTCAAAGGTATCACTACTTCCAAATGGTTTTTCACTACCCGTCCGGAACCGGAAGTGAAAACTACGGTCAGTGTAAGTCATACGGATGCGAATGCGGACTTTTATACTTTGCAAGGTGCCGTGGATTTCTTTACAAGAAATGCGGTAGAAGGTGAAAAGACCATTATGCTGGATGAAGGAAAGTTTGAAGAAATTGTCAATATCCGTAATTTGAGCAACCTTACCGTTAAGGGAGCCGGAGCGGATAAGACCGAGATACAGTCGGACAATAACAACAACTGGAATCCGGGTATCAAAGACGGTTGCGACAGCGGCCTTGCCGATGCTCTGAAACCGGGAATGGATATTCCCTATGTCGACGGACGTAATCAGGGCGGCGGAAGAGCCGGTGTATTGATAGCCGGAAAAGCGGATAAAATTCGTTTTGAGGATGTCAGTATGCGTTGCTTGTATCCAACGAAGACACAAGCGGAAGTGTTGTGCATTCGTAACAAGAGCGATAATGCCACGGCATTTGTACGCTGCAGATTTTATAGTCAGCAGGATACATTATTGCCGGGTGGCGGTTATAACTGGTTTTATGATTGCTATGTAGAGGGTGATACCGATTTTATCTGGGGAGGAAACTCCGCATGCCTATTTGAAAGCTGCGAAGTCGAAATGATAACCTCCGGTGGGCGTGGCTTCAATGCGCGTGTTAAGGCAAATAATATCGGTTATGTATTTTCAGAGTGTAGTTTGACCGTTGCAGAGGGAGTGACAAAGTGCCGTTTGTTGGAAGGGTCTGATGGCACCGGAATGGTTGATAATATAACATTTGTCAATACTACGATTGATAAGGAGTTTTTCAGCGGCGGTATTAATTCTAAGGATAAGTCGATGGTTCCTATTGCAGGTTATGATGATATTCGATATAATGATGGAAATAACGTTGTATCACTCGGTGAAGACACCGGCATTAAAGACGGTTGTAAAATGTATAACTGTACGTACTATGATGGCGAAAATAAGAAGTCTGTACAGGAAAGTGGTGTTAATGGAGCAGATAGAATACATACGCTTACCTCTGAAGAGTACAATCAATACTTTAAAGATCGCTCTACCGTTTTAGGTGGTTACGCAGACACAACATGGTTCACTGAATAGTTTGCCTACACTTGTTCCTACTCTCTTCCCTGCAGTGATTTACTATTATAAGAGGTTGTGTCAAAACGTTGGCACAACCTCATTTATATTTTAAGTTCTGCTATATTTTCTTTTGGCTATGCTACTTTTTCCTCATGCATTTGGCAACAAGTTGCTATATTCCAATTATATCGGGTTATAAATAGTCCCATAAACATATATT
>ENA-OPAP01000764-OPAP01000764.1-human-gut-metagenome-genome-assembly--contig:-NODE-764-length-16978-cov-2.432311_pt1 | contig 16978 bp, 9 predicted proteins | sample MGYA00241059_ERZ501434 | MGnify/ENA primary metagenome ERZ501434 (study PRJEB25962, sample SAMEA1967055) | human gut metagenome | biome: human gut; feature: human-associated habitat; material: faeces...
ACCTTTCCAGCCGCACCCTCAATCGGCACGCTCTCCACTGGTCTGTCCCACGCGGTTCCCGGCGGCATAGCTGACCTTCTGCCGGATATGATATCCAGCTCCTGCCGGTCTGTTTTATCCGGCTCATAGCCAAGGTTCCCGTCTATCTCAGCCACCGCATTAAATAGTATATCATAACTGTCTGCACTGTCCACAACAGATGATATACAAATGACATAACTCACCGATGCCATCTCAACAATCAACCCATACCTGTCCGCCAGAATTTCAGCAAGCATAACCCCTGTAAATTTCTGTCCCGACTCGTCTACAGTTCCCGGTCTCACGACAAATACCAGCCTGCCCTCATCACGGTCGAACACTTTACACGCATTACAGATCTCATCATTTTTCACTGAGGAAGCATCAGGTCTGAACAGCCGTATATTTCTGAGCCCATCACATTTCCCGGCAAATGCCTCAAGCCTCCGCCCATACCTGGCAAATCCATCTCTGTTATTTGCGCCAAATGCAACTGCCTTCTCCATGCTCTGCATAAATATATATGAAGGCGAAGATGTCTGGAATATCTGCAGATATCTTCTAACCCTCTCATCAAGCTCAGGATTCATCACATGAAGAAGTGATGTCTGTGTGAGTGCCGGCATGGTCTTGTGCAGGCTCTCGATGACAATATCCGCGCCCTGCTGCATGGCGGTCTCATGTCCTTCCATGAAGTTCAGATGTGCTCCCTGTGCCTCGTCCACAATGAGATATATTCCATACCTGTGTACTATCCCAGCTATGGTTCTTATATCAGATATGACACCCTCATATGTCGGCGATGTGATTATCACCGCTCTTGGCTTTCTGCCATCTGCTACCAATTCCTTAAGAGCAAGCTCCAGCTTATCCGGCGATATGTCACCCAGTATGTCTGTCCTCTCTGACATTTCACGATCATCTTCATCGCCTGGAGCCATCATTTGCGATATTTCGCAGTCATCTTCTCCATCATCTGACATTCCATTCGATATTGCTCCGACTTCATTCTGACCCACACCGTCAGGCCAGCTCATACTCACATAATCCGGCACTATATACTCGGGCTCAAGCTCCAACATACAGATAGCGTTGTACACCGCCTTGTGGCAGTTTCTTGCCGCAAGTATCACGTCTCCTCTGTGACAGGTGGCGTGTATAGCTGTCATAAGTCCGGATGTGGAACCGTTCACCAGCATATATGTTGCAAATGTTCCATACACCTTCTTCATCTCGGCAATACTATCCGCTATGAACATCTCCGGCTCATGCATGTCGTCAAGATCTTTAGCCTCAGTGAAATCATGTGCATACACCCCGTTCCAGAAGTTTTCCCGGGATTTTGAAATGTTATCAACATTTTGGACGGCTTCTATCGGCTGTCTCTTGTGCCCAGGCATGTGCCACGGGTATGTACCCTTCTCTATATATTTTTCAAGTGCTTCATTTATATATTCCTTCACCAGTTTTTCTCCGTAACATAGATTCTGTGTGATATAATACCATACTTTTATGTATTTGTAACAGCACAGACTTCTCCCAACGTCTGCACAGATATAAAAAACAGGAGAAGCTCTATCCGGCTTCTCCTGCGAGGGGGTATAAAAAAAGTTTTGCCTATTTTATGATCTTTCAAATGCTGCAACGGCATCCTCGATCTTCTGTAATTCGTCATCGGTCATGACTGTATGTGCCTGCTTTTCAACAGCCTTGAGATTGCTGATGATCTGCTCAGGCTTTGAAGCACCGATCAGCACTGTTGTGACCTCCGGCTTGTTCAGCAGCCATGCGATGGCAAGCTCTGATAGCTTCATATCATATCCGGCTGCGATCTCATTTAACTGGTTGAGGAGAGGTCTAGTTTCAAGCACCTGATCCTCATGAAGGAATCTTCCGTCCTTCACTGCCCTGCTGTCCGCCGGCATATCCTTCAGATATCTGTCTGTCAGCATTCCCTGTGCCAGAGGCGAGAAGCATATGAGTCCCTTGCCTGATGCGTATGTCTGCTTCAGAAGCCCATTGTTCTCGACAGATCTGTCCAGTATGCTGTATCTGTTCTGATTTATCACAAATGGCACATGAAGCTCATCAAGTATGCGCTCCGCCTTTGCCATGGTAGGTCCGTCATAGTTGGAGAGTCCGACATAAAGTGCCTTTCCACTCTTCACTATCTGCGCCAATGCTCCCATGGTCTCCTCGAGTGGAGTGTTCGGATCCATTCTGTGATGATAGAATATATCCACATATGGGATGCCAAGTCTTTTAAGGCTCTGGTCAAGACTTGCTATGAGATATTTTCTGCTGCCCCAGTTGCCGTAAGGGCCTTCCCACATATCGAATCCGGCCTTAGTGCTGATTATCAGCTCATCCCTGTACGCACCCAGTTCCTCTCTGAGTATCTTTCCAAAGTTCTCCTCTGCACTTCCATACACCGGGCCATAGTTGTTTGCTATATCAAAATGTGTTATTCCGTTGTCAAATGCGGTAAAGCACATCTTCTTCATATTCTCGTAATCGTCATTTGTTCCAAAGTTGTGCCAGAGTCCAAGTGCCAGAGGCGGCATCATAAGACCGCTCTTGCCGCAATGTCTGTAAAATCCTGTTCCCTCAACATTCTTATATCTATTCTCTGCTGCCTTATAATCTCCCATATTGATACCTCTCTTAAAATTATCCTTACGATGTTTTCTTTTTATATATGCAAGTTATCACTACATTTTGAAGTATATCATACCGATTACATCAAAAAAATATGAATATTTTTGTATTATATATGAAAATTTTATTATGATTTCTATAAATGTTCTGCCTAAATTATCCTGGACATTTTTACTATCCTCTATATGCCTGTTACGCATTTACTGGGAGCTTATCAACACCGAAAAAAGATCATACTGATTCTCATAGAGCATTTCCTCTGCCTGTATGCCATCACAGGCGCAGCTCACATTCATCTCACTTGCCTCAACTCCTGTGAAATAGTCAGCCACAATACATCTGAAACATATGTCCAAAAGGCGACATCCCCTGTCATCATATTAACATGATATACAGACGATGTCGCCTTTCTGTGTCCTTTATTCTGCTTTTACAGCCCATCTCATCTTCGTCGATCTTGCTCTCGGATTGCGGGCGCACTCCTCCGCTGACGGTCTGATGACATCCTTGCTGACTTCGCTGTAAACACCAGCCTTCGCTCCCGCCTTGAACGCTCTCTTTACCAGTCTGTCCTCACCTGAATGGAATGTCAGTATCGCCACTTTTCCACCAGGTCTGAGCGCATCCGGCAGCTTGTCAAGGAAATCATACAAAACCTCAAACTCACTGTTCACATCTATTCGCAGAGCCTGAAAACACCTCTGACAGGATTTCTTTACAGCCTCTTTTCTGTCCTTCTCCGGCACAAATGCCAATGCCTCCTCGATGGCATCCTTCATCTGCGTGGTGGTCTCCACATAATTCTTAGTTCGGTTTCTCTTCATGATGACCGTGGCGATCTCCTCCGCATAAGGCTCGTCCGAGTTCTCCTGGAACATCCCAACGAGTTCCTCATACGAAACCTCTCGTAGACGCTCTGCCGCCGACTCACCCTTCTCCGGATCAAGCCTCAGATCAAGTGGTCCATCAAACTTGTATGTGAATCCCCTGTCTGGATTGTCTATCTGCATGGAAGACACTCCGAGATCCGCAAGGATAAAATCAAATCCCCCGGCCTCCTCTGCCACCTGGTCGATATTCCTGAAATTTGTCTGCTTTATCGTGAGTATATCCTCTCCATATCCAGCCTCAGACAGTCTATGCTTCGTCTTCACTATCTCTATAGGATCAACATCCAGAGCATACATATGCCCCTCTCCATGGAGCTGCTCAAGCATACGCCTTGTGTGACCACCATAGCCCAGTGTCGCATCAAGCCCCTGCTGTCCCGGCTGTATCTGAAGGAAATCCAGTATCTCATTTACACATATTGAAATGTGCATCCCTGCCGGGGTACTTCCCTTGCTTATGACTTTCTCTATCGTATCCGCATATTTTTCAGGATCGTGCTCCTTGTATTTCTCCTCAAACCTCTTCGGATGGGTGCCACTGTAGTGCACTCTCCTCTTGTGTATCTTTTCTTCCATATATTCTTATCTCCTTAGCCGCCGTCTGCCATACAAGACCCCGGAACATTTATGTCATAATACCATATATCTGCGAAACAAGCCACACAACACTAAAAAAATGGAAGCCACGGCATTCATCCGTGACTTCCAGAATAATAGCATCATATAATTATTATTATTTACCAGCTATAATGTGATGTATCATGGTGAGCTGGCTCCTGAGTGCATCCACAGATATCTGTCCAGGGGCGGAAGGTATGCCCGCTGTGGCAAATGATATCGTATTGCCATACATCTCTCCTGTGGTTCTTGTCTCCACACCAAGTTCACCCATGGATATAACTATGAGAGGGGTCTGATTTCCACTATCCTGCAGTTCCTTTGCAGCCTGCATCATATCTACGACCTGCGATCCCTCCTCAGGCATCATGGCTATCTTGGCTATATCTGCACCTGTGAATATGATGGACTTAAATCTGTCAACTATCTGTTCCATAGGTATAGTAGTCTTGAAATCGTGATTGGACACTATGACATACACGCCCTTGGAATGAGCCTCCGCTATGACTTCATCCACAATCTCCATGTCGGAGAAATATTCTATATCCACGATGTCTATATATCCACTGTCTATAGCGTCAATAAGAAGGTCGTGATACTGGCTGAGTGTTGCCTCCATGCAGCCACCCTCGCCCTTTGTTCGGAATGTAAATATAATAGGGAACTGCCCCAGCTTATCATGGATCTTCGCCAGAGTCTTCATAAGTGCCTCTCTGTCAAAGCACTTCTCGTACATATCCGCTCTGAATTCCACCATGTCTGGTTCCGACTTCGCTATGATCCTCAACTGATAGTCCACATCATAATCCGTCGGAGCTACCAGAGGTACACAGATCTTAGTCATTCCCTCTCCTATCGCCACATTCTTCACATTAACGACCTTCATCACTGCCTCCTGCCTTTTTCACATTTTCCCTGCACGCTGTACAGCTATTACTTTATCTCAATTGCATCCATGAATGTCTCACACAGCTTCTGCGCGTCAACCTTGTCGACCTTATCCCAGTAGCTGATAGAACATGTAACTACATCCTCGCCTGTAGGATATACCAACAGCACCTCTGTTCTGTCCATATCATATGATGTGAGCTGTATCACAAGATATGTTACCTCTGTGCCATCCTTTGCCTTCACTGTGCCATCTGTCATCTCGTTGACCTTGGAGTTCTCATCGTTGTAATACTCTGTGTAAGTATCCTTCATGTTCTTCACAAGATCACTTGCTGAATAGTGTGTATATGTAGAATAGCTTGCATATACATCGCCCTTCTCATCATTATAAGATATGGTATACTCTGAAGCATAGCTTCTCTCGTATCCCTTTGGATCATTGATCTTTACTGACTTACCGCCAAGGCTTAATGTAACCTTTGAAAGGTCTTCCTCCTCTGTGCTGTCATTTGACTTCTCTGTGGTTGCTTCCTCTGTTGTCTCAGGCTCTTCCTCCTCAGTATCCTTTGAGTCGGTGCCGAACTTTCCGTCAAGTCTGCTGTCAACACTTACTGAGTCAAATATCTCGCTCCATGCTGATACGATCTTTTCCATCTTATCCATGTTGATGTACTGATCTACATCATCACTGTTGAGAACTGAGTAATCAACCACATCTCCTGCTGCAGGAGCCTCTATCTTGTTGTCCTTCTCTGCTACCTTGAGATTTCCTGAGCACTGAAGAACATCCTCGCCTGATACTGTAACTGTGAGCTTTGCATCATTTATGCTGAATGACTCGCCCTTCTTGACATCTGCAAGGACACCCTCAAATGCAGCCTGAGCAGTCTCACCCTGTACATCAACAGATATGCTTCCACTCATCTTACCGCTGTTCTTGTCATAGTCTGATGTCACATTTCCTGTGAACTCCTGGCTCTCTCCGCCGCTCATTGCTGATAATGTGTACTTCTTGTCAGTTGATATCTTATCTCCTGATGTGTCAGTCTTTGACTCACTCTTGAGCTCTATATTTACATCTGAACCGTATGTAAGTGCTATCTTTGTTACAGCATCTGATGTGACATTTCCGTCACCCATGTAATCTGCTGTGAATGAAAGCTTAACGCCTGCTGCTGCAAGATCATAATCCCAGTCAACACGGATCACCTTGTCGTTTTCTACGTATACATTTGCAACGGCATCCTTTGTCATTACTGCGCTGACCAGAGATGGAATAGTGCCGATGGACTGCTTGAGCTGATCCTTTGTAACACCCATCTGATCCATCATATCATCTGACAGATTGCTGTCCATGTACTTGTTCAGACAGTCAACCAGTGCCTGTGAGAACTCATCTATAGCGTCTGTTGTTATTGTCACTGTGTAGTGGTCTGCCTTGATAGTCTTGCCATTTGCATTTGTAAACTCATCCTTGCCGACCTTCTCATATGTTATGGACTCTGCAAGCTTATCTGCAGCCGGCTTGAGATCCTCATCTATGATCTTCTGAAGAGCCTCGCTGTCAACTGAACCGCCGGCTCCCGCATCCTTGCTGTCGAGCTCTGCCATAACACTGTTCATGTCAAATGAAAATGTCTTGGTAAAGAGATCAGGACATGACATATAGAGCGTCTGACCGATCATTACAACATCCGCACTGACTGTCTCGCCTGCCAGTGTCATGGAAGAACCAAGCTTGAAGCTGTTCTGTCCGTCGCTCTTGGCTGTGCTTGCGTCAAATGTAAATGTTGAACCGTCGAGCTTACCATCTCCGGCAACCTTGTCGATGGTAAAATCTGACTGAACGTCCAGCTTGTCGACATCTATGTCATCTGCTCCGACGATACCCACAATATTATTGTTCTCAAGTTCCTTTGCTGTGTTCTCCATCGCGTCCTTAACCGCATCCTTAGGACTCTTCTTGATGAACACGAAGAATACAACAACAAATGCTGCTATGATAACAAGCGCCGCCACAACTGCTATTATGGCTATCTTGATACCCTTTCTCTTCTTTGGAGACTCAGGCTTGTGCGCCTGATCACCATACATGTTCACGGTCTGATCATATACACTCTGCTGTGCATTCATCTGCTGACCGTATTGATCTGCAAACTGCTGATTTGCATCGTACTGCTGCTGGCCATACTGTCCTGCATACTGCTGCTGGCCGTACTGTCCTGCGTACTGCTGGTTTGCTCCATACTGCTGCTGGCCGTACTGTCCTGCATACTGCTGGTTTGCTCCGTACTGCTGCTGACCATACTGTCCTGCATACTGCTGGTCTGCGCTATACTGCTGACCCGCATCACCCTGCTGATTCTGTGATGGCTGTGGACCATCGGCGCCGTTAGGATTCATTCCGTCCGGCATCTGATTCATGTTATTATCACTCATAATATCTCCCTTTCTGTGTGAATAACCATTATCCTTCCTCTGTAAATTTACACAAATACTTATAAAATGTAAACATTTTTTATTATCTCTTCATATTATGTAAGCAATGTGAAATGGCACGTTAACGCCTGATACGCCACATTGCTGGCACTAAAAATCAGCTTCATCGTCGAAACTGAGTCCAAGTTTTCCAAGTATTGACTTTGGAACATAAGCTTCTATAAATATGCCATCGTCCAGATATTCCTCTGTCTGGATCTCACCGTATTTGTGTATAAGTCCTGTGAGCCCTGCTTCAGAATATGCAAATGTATGCCTTATATATGACTTCTGATTTCTAAGTATTTCCTCTATCGCACTGGCAAGCTCCGGGAGTCCCTGTCCCGTGGCAGCCGAGATATACAGAGTCTTGTCCGCTCTCAGATCGCGCACACCCACCAGATCATCCTTTGATATTCTGTCTATCTTGTTGAATACAGTTATCACAGGTTTTCCCGAATTCTCATCTATCTTGAGCTGCTTTAATGTGCCGTACACCGTCTCTATGTTCTTATCCCAGTTTTCATCCGATGCGTCCACAACATGAAGGATGACATCACAGTATTTTGCCTCCTCCAAAGTGGAGCCAAAGGCCTCGACCAGATGATGCGGCAGCTTCCTTATAAAACCGACCGTATCGGTGAGCAGTATGTTCTGTCCCCCCGGCAGCTTGTATCCTCTTGTCGTAGGATCAAGGGTCGCAAATAATTTGTCTTCCTGTAATACTCCTGCCCCCGTGAGTGCATTCAGCAGGGTCGACTTGCCCGCATTTGTGTATCCGACTATGCCCACAACCGGCACAGCGCTCCTCTGTCTCTGCTTTCTCTGCTGGCTTCTCTGGGATTCAACGTTCCTGAGCTCCGCCTTCAGTCTGGAGATCCTGTCCCTTATGACTCGTCTGTCTATCTCCAGCTTCTTCTCTCCCGGTCCTCTCGTTCCGATTCCACCGCCAAGTCTCGACAACGAATCTCTCATACCAACGAGTCTGGTGGCTCTGAACTTAAGCTGTGCAAGTTCCACCTGCAGCTTGCCCTCGTAGCTTCCAGCATGTGCTGCAAATATATCGAGAATGACCATTGTCCTGTCCATAACCTTTATGTCCAGTGCGTCCTGAAGGTTCATCAACTGTGCCGGTGACAGCTCGTCATCACAGCACACTCCTGTGGCGCCCAGCTCATATATCATCTCCCTGAGCTCCTCAACCTTTCCTCTTCCCAGATACAAGTCATTTGCAATGCGGTCCCTGTTCTGCACCAGCCGTCCCACGACCTCGGCTCCGGCTGTGTCTATGAGCTCCGTGAGCTCGTCCAGGGATGCCTGAATCTCCAAGGAGACCTCTTTCTGTGTATATCCACCTGTATCGGCGGCAAATATGATTATCTTTTCTTTTATCTTCTCTGCTTCGAGATCATAAATTGTACTTTTCCTGTCTGCCATGATCCACCTCTACTTTTCAACGGTGACTGTGACTGTGTGATAGGATGATCTGTTGCCGCTGCTGTCCTGCGCACAGCACACAACTGTATAGCTGCCCGCCTTGGACTCCATTTTGTTAACAGCCACACATATAACGTCCTGTCCAAGACTTGTGAGTGCCTGTCCATCCAGAGTCTTGCCATTGCCATCTGTGGCCACTCCTGTCCTTATCATTGTATCACCATCCTGTGCGTTCACATAAGATGCAACAAGATCTGCAAGCTCATCAGCCTGTCCATTGTAACTCTCCAGCTTTATCTCCACAGGAACCCTTGTTATAACAGGAGCTTCATCATCCTCCACTGTTATCTCGATACTCTTACATATCTTACTGCCCTGATCTGTAAAGCTGTACTTTACTGTATATTTTCCCAGCTTCATATTGTCCACGGTTCCCTCAACCTTCAACTGATCCGTTACATCCTCACGCTGTGAATTGAAGGCCCATATTCCCGCCATTGTGTCATAGTTCTCGCCCTGGTTTATGCTGTGGCTCTCCGCACCGTATATCACGGCTGTTCCTGCGGTCGGATTCTCCTCAACCATGTCTGTCGGATCCCATCCGGTCTCATCAGTGTTATCCAGTCTGGTCACCGGCACAGGTCTTCCCAGCGGGCCATAATAGTCACTGTCAAATATATCAACATATGTTCCAGACTCGCAGTTCTCATATATCCATTTGGTATCTGCAACGCACAGTCTGACGCATCCCAGTGATGCCCCGGTTCCAAGCTTGTTGAATTCCCATGTCTCAAGCGAATCCTTTGTGGTGTCCAGATAAGGCACGGAATGGAACAGGGTGTCGCCATCTATCTGTGACACATACTGGCCATAACAGTTGTCAAACAGTGCAAGCCAGTCCCACTTGAGCTGTATGTTGAACAGTCCGACAGGAGTCTCTCCCACCGGTGATACCGAACAGCGCATTGCCTTTACCGGAACAGTGTAATATCCAGCAGCGTCCAGCTTGTATATAGTAACTATATTTTCCTGTCTGTTTATCTTGATGGCGTATGGACAGCCATTGTCCGCCAGATCCTCGCCATTATAATTCTCTTCCTGCTCAGTCGCCGGAACCGCTATGTCCGTACATTCCACAGTTCCCTGAACCTTGAGTTCCGCAACCTTTTCTGTTGTTGCTGCTGAGGCATCGCCATTCGTATTATCACTGTCCGCCGATGTTCCTGTGGCAACCGAGTCCTTTTCATTATGATTATCCAGTTTGCTCTTAAGTCTATAGTTTTTCACAGCAAGGCCTATGACCAGTCCAAGCAGAATGACGCCCACTGCGTATAACACAATTCTCTCGAGCTCCGCATGTCTCTTCCTATTACGCTTATTTTTTTGTCTGTTATTCTTTTCCATATTTTCCATTTCTTTCTATAATATATGTCAAATGTTAGTATGCACAATCAAGCCATTTTTAATCGTTACACTTTAACATAACATTTTATATAACAAAATAAAACATTTTTCTTTAAAATTAAGCAAAAACCACATTGACTTTATCGCGAACTGTTGTACAATCGAATATCAGGCGCAAAAATTAAGGAGGTTTATTATATATGAAAGATCTAACAGTCGGAAAGCCAATGAAAGTCATATGGTTATTTGCTGTTCCTATGATACTGGGACAGATCGCACAGCAGTTATACAGTTTTACAGACTCAGCCATCGTGGGCAACTACGTAAGCTCACAGGCACTCGCCGCGGTTGGCGCAACCTCAGTCATTTCGAATATGATAATAGGCTTCCTCAACAGCGGAACCATGGGACTTGCCATCCCTATAGCCAAATACTATGGTGCAAAGGACTATCACAATATGAGAAGATGTATCGGTGCATCGGCCATCATGACACTGCTGGCATCCATTGTCCTGACCGTTCTGAGTCTCATATTTATAAGGCCTATCCTGGTACTTCTCAAAACACCAGACGACATACTGGATATGGCAGCAAGCTACGTTATAATCATAATCGTTGGAATCATATTCTGTTCATTATATAATCTGTGCGCCAACATACTGCGTGCAGTCGGAGACAGCAAGACGCCTCTTATATTCCTCGGTATATCAGTTGTCCTCAATATCGTTCTGGATCTTATGTTTATAAGGGCATTTGACATGGGAGTACGGGGTGCAGCCATCGCCACCGATATATCACAGGCGCTGGCGGGCATACTTGCCCTGATCTATATACTTGTGAAGGCCAAGCATCTGATTCCGGAGAAGGATGAATACTCCGTAGAGAAGAGTGACCGGTCAGACCTCATACAGTCCGCACTTGCCATGGGATTTATGAGCTGTATAGTGAACATCGGAACGGTCATACTCCAGAGAGCCATCAATGGACTCGGAACTGATATAGTAACCGCCCACACAGCGGCAAGAAAGATATTTGATATCCTCATGTTCATGTTATATATAGTAGGAAATGCCGTGACGACATATGTAAGCCAGAATATGGGCGCAGGCAGATACGACCGGGTACATCAGGGTGTGAGGGCTGCGATCATCATAAACACGATCATAACCACTGTCATGATAATATTCGGCTGGCTGCTCAGCCCGGCACTTATAAAGCTGGTTGCAGGTACATCTGCCAGTGCCATCATAGATCCGGCCGTGAGATATGTAAGGATCGGCGTGACGTGCTTCTATGTACTTGGTCCTCTGTTCGTCCTGAGATGTGCAATGCAGGGAATGGGCAGGAAGATCGTTCCGGTCATGTCATCCACTATAGAGCTGATCGGCAAGGTACTTGCGGTTATGATACTCACTCCAAGACTTGGATATCTGGGTGTTACCATCACAGAGCCTATCATCTGGTTCTGCTGTACGCTGATGCTCTCTATAATGTATCTCACAACCCCTGTAGAGAAGCTTGTTGAGAAGAGACGTGCTGCAAACTGATATTGCATACAAATATAAACCAACAAATAAAGCCCCACTGCCGGTGGTCTTCATCACCGCCGACAGTGAGGCTCTTTGTATGGCTAAAATGAGTATTACTTCTTATCCTTTTTGATAACGATATAGCCTGCACCAGCCATGATAAGTGATGCTATCATTATCGCAAACATTACGTCTACAGGTGACTTATCTCCTGTATTTACCACGTTCTGTCCATTTCCACCTGTGCTTCCATCCGTTGTTGCTGCTGTGGTAGCCTCAGTTGTCTTGTCGTCATTGCCAGGCTTCTCAGTTGTTGGAGCCTCGGTAGTCTGATCCTCTGTGGTTGGATTCTCTGTTGTTGGATCTTCTGTTGTTGGATCGTCCTTACCCGGATCTGCCTCATCCTTATTTACCAGTGACTTGTCTGTTATGATAAGTCCATTCTTGTCCACTGGATTCTTCTTGAGCATATCATCTGTGAGCTTCACTGCCTGGATTCCATCAAAGTAGATAGTTGAGTCAACTGTCCACTTGCCAGTGTGATCCTCCGGCACGATCGAGTTGCACCATACAGCAAATTTGACTATATCCGATGCATCGAGTGTACCACCCTTCTTACCCTTGAATGAGCTGAATGGAATAGTAACATACTGTGCCTTTGTTCCCTTTACAAAATCTGTGAGGTATACCTCAAATTCCTCGCCGCTTCCATCTGTGATCTGGATCACAAGCTTCTGTCCCATACCGTCCGGCTGTACCCACATCTCAAGCGCATTATACTTTGAGAAATCATTGTTTGTAAGCTCTGACTTAATCCTTCCTGTCCACACCTCTGATCCATTTGTCTCAAGCTTATACTTGAACGCACCGCCGTATGTGCCACCGTTCTTATGTGTCTTGTTAAGAACAAAGCTTGAGCTGCATCCTGCGGCTGAGTTAGATGTGTATGTGGAATCCAGAAGTCCGTCGCTTCCTGAATAGTACTCGAAGTCCTCGATGACATTTGCAGGAGCCTTATCCTTGGCCTTTCCAAGGCTTATGTGTGACAGCTGTGCGAGCTGCTCGCCATCTGCCAAGAGTGTGATGGTTGCTGTATCTGTCTTTCCAAGCTTGCTGAGATTCTTCTCTGTAAGATCAGCCGTGTAAAGTGTTGGCTCTGATCCTGCAGCGGCAATCTCGGCTCCAGCCTCAGCGTTGAGTGTAAGCTTAACACCTGTATCAGGATTGTTGATAATGAACTGAACCTTTGATGCATTCTTAACACCAGCCTTGAGTGTTGTCGCCTTGAGGATGGTATCTCTGTCAAATGGATATACCATGTAACCCATCTGGCCCGTGTATGTATTTGCAGATACTCCTGCAAGGGTTCCCATGTTGTTGTAGAATCCTGTGTCTCCACCAAATATTGATGAGTCGTCGTTATAATACTTTATGAAGTCATTGATAAGCTCCTGTCCATGTGTAGCATCATACTTGTATGGTACATAGAAGTTGCTGTCTCCGAAGTTTGCCCATACAAGGTAGTATGGCATGTTGTTCTTCTTCGCAATGTCGTTGACTTCCTGATACCAGTTCTTTCCTGAAGCCTCTGTTCCAACCGGATTACCCTTTACGAGAAGTCCCTCGTTGTCTGAACCGTCCTTCTTCATGACTCTGACACCGCACTCAGCGATGGCTGGTATCTTGCCTCTCTTTGCAGCTATTGATGACACGATATTACATGTTGTATCAAGACTGTCAAAGAAAGAGTTGTCTGCTGCTGCAGGGTACGAATTGTAATCGTTGTAATAGTCAAATGCAAGGATATCTACATACTCATCGCCTGGATAGTATGACACGTAAGCTGCCTCTGATGTTACAGGTCCGTTTGGCGAGTATACCCAGAGAAGGTTGTGTACACCGCTCTGCTCCATGTAATCCTTGGTATATCTGTAGAGAGACTTGTATGTCTCAGCTGTGTTCATTGATCCCCACCAGAACCAGCTTCCTGTATTCTCGTGGAATGGTCTGATCATGATAGGTATTCCGGCAGCCTGAAGCTGTGATGCGTAGTCTGCGATCACATCGAGGTAAGCTGTAAATACCTCATTGTACTCTCCACCTGGGAGAATCTGCTTTACTATGTCATTTGACAGATCCTTGGACTCTGAGAAATCACATCCGTAGAAACTGTATGTTCCATCCGAGTTCTTCACTATCTTGGAGCTGGAGAAGTTTGGCATATGCATTGACAATGACACGATCGCACCATTTGCCGCTGCAGTCTTGCTGTATGCCACTGAGTTTGCCAGTGCCGAAGCCGCGTCTGAACCGCCTGCCTCCGAGCCTGTAACTGCCAGTGAGTCGATTCCGAACACACCGCTGACCTGTCCAGTCACATCATATACATCACCGAGTGACGCCTGTGGATTTACGCTTCTGCTCACATCATTCTGATGTCCGAACAGAACCTGATCACTATTCATGAGCGTATTCAGGTATGCCGCAAGTGCCTTTGCACTGTCTGCTGCATTCGCATCGCTCACTCTAACTGATGATGGCATCTGTGAAAGATCCGCTGGTGAACCAGCACCAGGAGTCTCTGTTATCTCGACAAAATCCTTTGTTGTATCTGCCTGTGACAGAACAAGATTATCAAGATATACATTTCCCTTAAAGCTTGTGCTACTTCCTATGATTCCTATTGTCACATCTCTGAGTGGTTTATCTGTAGGAGTAAATCCCATAGTAACTGTAACCTTCTTTAATCCATCTCCGATATCCTCTGCATCATCGTCGATGGTTGTATCTTTATTTATTATTCCATCTGCAAAAAACTTGATCTTGCTTCCCTTGAGCTTTGCCGGGTAGATTATATCCACACTGAGCTGGTTGTACTGGCTCACATCCATAGCCTCTGTAGGAACACACTTAACCTTTGCCTCACTCCATGAGGAAGTTGAATCTGCTGAGTAGTCAACAGAAACCTTAAGTCTCTCATTTGCACTGTCATATGATATGTCAGGTGTGGCATTACCGGCCTTGTTGGCTGCATCGCCGTGCTTGTATGCATATCCGGCCTCTGTGCTCCACTTGTCATAATCCTCAGCCGATGAGAGATCTGAGATCACAGCAGGATCTCTCTGCTCAAGTCCGCCGCTGCTCTCCTTAACATCAAGTACCTTAACGTTGCTTATTGTGATCTTGCCAGCATATGCTGAGTTGGAATTGTACTGGAATACGATCTCCTGTACATTTCCCACCTCTGATACATCAAATGCAAATGATATATCGCACTTACCATCGACAAAGTTCTCAGCCTTGATGAACGGATAGTCGCCTGACTTGGCGTAATCCCAGCTGTCGCCTGTCTTCATGGCACATGCAAGCTGGATCGCATTGTATGATCCGTCTGATGCCTCAGCACCGTCAAGGCCTGATATATCGCCATCAAGTGAAACCGTAGCTGTGAGCTTTGCCTTTGCTCCAACTTTGACATTGTCTACTGTAGGAAGATCTGTATAGCTTTCTGTATCATTGCTGGCAAATGCCTTGTCTGTCCACTTTGCATCGCTCGCTGTGTCAAATACAAGGCTTGCATCTGCGAAGTTTCCAGCCTCTGTCTCAGTTGTAGTCGGCTTCTTGCCACTCTCTACCTTGTCAACTGCAACGCCGCCGATGAGAACCTTTCCTGTAAATGCTGAGTTTGCATTGTACTGGAATACGATCTCCTGAACATCGCCTGCATCCACTCCGTTAAAGTTGAACTCTACGCTGCACTTGCCATCTGTAAAGTTCTCACTCTTTAAGAATGGATAGTCATCTGACTTGACATATGTCCAGCTGTCGCCTGCCTTGATAGCGCAAGCAAGCTGGATCGCATTATATGATCCGTCTGACGCCTCAGCACCGTCAAGGCCTGATATATCGCCATCAAGTGAAACCGTAGCTGTGAGTTTCGCCTTTTCACCTACAGTTGCACCCTCTATTCTCGCCATATCAGCATATGTATCGCTGTCATTGCTGGCGTACGCCTTATCCTTCCATGTCGTATCTGAAGCAGCGTCAAATGTGAGAACTGCATCTGAACTGCTCCATACTGTATTGTCTGTGATCGAAGGTGCTGCCACACCTGTCACATTTCCTGTTGCTGATGATCCGCCACCTGGCTCTTCTCCACCACCTGGCTCCTCTCCTGAATCATCACTCTGAATCTCTACATCAGATATTGATATTGTTCCAGTATATGCAGAGTTTGAATTGTACTGGAATATTATCTCGTTCGCAGCTCCTGTATCCTCCACATCAAATGCAAATGATACCTGTGTCTTGCCATCTGTAAAATTTTCCGCTTTAAGGAATGGATAATCATCAGACTTGGTGTATGTCCATCCATCGCCAGTCTTGATTGCACAGGAAAGCTGGATCGCATTATACGTTCCGTCAGCAGCCTCCACACCATCCAATCCTGAAAAATCTCCATTAAGTGTTACATTTGCCGTGAGCACAGCCTTTTTACCCACAGACACATCATCGATCCTGCCTAACTCTGGGTATGTACCTTCATCATTGCTGGCATAAATTTTATCTGTCCACTTGGCATCTGCGCCAGTGTCAAATACCAGTTTGTCTGTAGTGATGCTCCACGCCATTTCCGCAGACGGCTCTGCTGCATCAGCTGAGACTATTGCCCCTGCACTTCCCCAGAATGAGCCAACCATTGCAACTGCACATGTCACAGCAACAAGTCTTGTTCTAAATCTCACCATATTTCCTTACCCTTTCTTTTTTGTGATATTCCTCCACTTTACTCACCACGAACAGCCTAATTCGTGATTAATATTTATACATATACTTATATTAACTCATTTTTTAATTGTTGAACATGTCATTAATTACCGAATATTTAAGTTGTTTTTTATTGCTTTTGCACGCCATATTAGTCAATAATTTAAGTTATTTGCAATTAATATTAGTTTCTTGTTACCGCACGGATTGTTACAGCTCGCAGAGCGGGCAATCAGTGGTTTAACACACGTTGTAATTAATACATAAAAAAGCCAGCTGGCATAA
>ENA-OPAP01000799-OPAP01000799.1-human-gut-metagenome-genome-assembly--contig:-NODE-799-length-16271-cov-2.999137_pt1 | contig 16271 bp, 19 predicted proteins | sample MGYA00241059_ERZ501434 | MGnify/ENA primary metagenome ERZ501434 (study PRJEB25962, sample SAMEA1967055) | human gut metagenome | biome: human gut; feature: human-associated habitat; material: faeces...
ATGAGTGGGCTGCTGCGGCGCTGGGATTCCTGCGCCCCCAATGGTGGCCGGAGCATGAAGACCATCGGGCGTTGGAGAATGCCCTGCTGAAGACCCGGACGCTGGCATCCAAAAAAGAATAAGAATCACCATTTGCGGCAACGGCAGTGCAAACTGCTGCTGCCGCTTTTCTTTTTATCCATACCCGCAGCCTTTAAAAGTTCTTCATTGCCGTAATCAGCATCAACAGGTAAATTATATTTTTTCAGCACATCATAAATTGCTGCCGCAGTTCCGCTTTCCGTCAAGCCAAGCCGTTCCGTCTGCCTTGTTAATAGCAGCATGCCTATGCCAACGGCTTCGCCATGGGTAAAACTTTCATAATTACTGCATTTTTCCACCGCGTGCCCTATGGTATGCCCAAAATTAAGTACCATACGCTCGCCGGTATCAAACTCGTCATGCTCCACAATTTCTGCTTTTATTGCGCAGCAGCGTTCCACAATGCCGCCGATGTTTTCCAAAAGTTCATCATCATCACGCATGGCAGCAATTTTTTCAAACAAAGCCCTGTCGCGTATGCAGCCATACTTAATTGCTTCCGCAAGCCCGTCGTGCAAAAAGCGCACCGGCAAAGTTTTTAAAAGCGTAGTATCAATAAGCACCAGCTTAGGCTGATAAAAATTACCCACAAGGTTCTTGCCGGCAGGCAAATCAACCGCTACTTTGCCGCCCACACTGCTGTCAATCTGTGCCAGCAGCGATGTAGGAATCTGCACATAATCAACGCCGCGCAGAAATGTTGCCGCAGCAAAGCCGCCAAGGTCACCCGTAACACCGCCGCCAAGCGCAACTACAAGGTCACTGCGGGTAATGCCTGCTTCCGCAAGCCTGTCATAAATTCTGGCAAGTTCAGTTAAGCATTTGCTTTTTTCCCCGGCAGGAAAAACTATGCGCGTTACTTTAAAGCCGCTGCCTGCAAGCGCCGCCTGCAAGCGTTCTCCATAAAGCGCATCAACATTGCTGTCGCTGATAACGGCAGCGCGCTGCGCCTTGCTGATGCTGCGGATTTTTTCTCCGGCAGCATCCAAAAGCCCGGCGGCAATTTCTATATTATAGGATTTTACACCCAAATTCACCCTGATAATGCTCATAAAACAATTTCCTTCCTGTGGCAGGCTGCCTTTTGCAAAAACTCCTGCAAACCTTCACGGTTATTTTCATTAATCAGCTTCTGCAGCGTTTCAATTTGCGTTCTAAAATTTTCCAGTTCGCTTAAAACATTTTCGCGGTTTTCCAAAAACAAATCGCTCCACAAACCTGCGTTAATATCGGCAATGCGCGTTACATCGCGGAAACCGCCGCCAATAAACCAGCAGCTTTGCCCGCCGAATCTGTCGCTGTTAATAAGCGCCGCCGCAGCTGCATGCGGCAGATTGCTGGTATAGGCAATAATTTTATCGTGGCTTTCAGGCGTTATTTCTTCCACATGGCCGCAGCCAAGGCAAAGCGCAAAATTTTTCAGCCAGTTAACTGCCGTTTTGCTGTTTGCAGGTGTAGGAACAACAATGTAATTGGCACCGTTAAAAATTTCTGCCTGCGACATATCATAACCATTGCCCTGGCGCCCAGCCATCGGGTGGCCGGAAATAAATTCCGCACCTTCCGGCACAAGCTGCTGCGCCTCATAAGGCAGGCTGCCTTTTCTGCCCGATACATCCGTTATTACCGCGCCTTTTTTTATAAACGGCGCTGCCTGCCGCAAAAATTCCGTAACCGCCTTTGGGTAGATGCAGCAGATTATTACATCTGCCTCAGCCAGATAAGCCCCGGCATTTTCGTAAGCGCGGTCTATAACTCCGTCTGCAAGCGCCTGCTGCAAAACATTTTTATTAACATCCACGCCGGTAATGTTTTTTACGCCCAGCCGCCTTAACGCTTTGGCATAAGAACCGCCTATAAGCCCCATGCCGATAATGGCGAAGCATTGTTCCTGCAATTTGCTGCAAAAGCCTGCGTCCACTAAAGTCACTCCTTCTATACTTCCATACTACCAATTATACTGCATTTTACAGTTCTCTGCCCACAATCTTGGCAATGCCGCTCAGTTCACCCATCAAACGTGCGAAACGTTCCGGTTTAAGCGACTGCGCACCGTCGCACAAAGCGTGTTCCGGGTCATTGTGTACTTCAATTATTAAACCGTCCGCGCCTGCTGCAACAGCAGCTTTTGCCATCGGCTCAACCATCCACCACAAACCTGCTGCATGGCTCGGGTCTACAATAACCGGCAGATGGCTTAATTTTTTAACTGCGGGAATCGCGCTTAAATCAAGCGTGTTGCGGGTGTAAGTTTCAAATGTACGGATACCGCGCTCGCACAAAATTACGTTGTCGTTGCCGCCGGCCATAATGTATTCAGCCGCCATCAGCCATTCTTCAATAGTTGCGGAAAGGCCGCGTTTTAACAGCACCGGCACGTTGGTTCTGCCAAGTTCTTTTAAAAGTTCAAAGTTCTGCATATTGCGTGCGCCAACCTGAATCAAATCAACGTCCTCAACAAAGCGTTCCAACATTCTGGCAGACATAATTTCCGTTACAATCGGCAGCCCGGTTTCTTTACGTGCTATTTTTAAAAGGTCAAGCCCTTCTTCTTTTAACCCCTGGAAAGAGTATGGCGAAGTACGCGGTTTGAAAGCACCGCCGCGCAGCAATGTTGCACCGGCAAGTTTTACGGATTTGGCAACGCCGACAATCTGCGTTTCATTTTCAACTGAGCACGGGCCGGCAATAACTGCCAGCTTGCGCCCGCCTATTTTTACGCCGCTTACATCGATAACGCTCTCTTCTGGGTGGAAGCTGCGGTTGGCACGTTTAAAAGGTTCCTGAACGCGCATTACTTTATCGACGCATTCGTTAACCTTCAACATGTTCATATCCAGCGCGCTGGTATCGCCGATAACGCCTAAAATAGTCTGGCCGCTGCCGACGATTTCATTAATCTGATAGCCTCTGCCTTCAAGATTTTCCTTAATTTTTTTCCATTCCTGTTCCGGCGTGCCGGGTTTCATTACAATTACCATATTTCTCTCCCCTTTAATAATATTTGAATTTTTGATTAAACCTATAAAAAAAATCAGGCCTCGTAAGAGAGCCTGATTACAAAAACTTGTTTAATTTACAGCCAACTGCTGAAGTCAAGGCATCTGTTTACGGTATAACTTCTATGAGATTTTGAGCATGCAAAACGGCCAGCGCTAAAGTAAAAATAGCCCTGGCTAAAGCCGAAAAAGTATGCACTTTTAGCATTTTGCTGCCAAATCTGTTCCATAAATACACACACCTTAAAGTTATTTGATGTTGTAATTTTAACCTGCCTGAATAAAGCCGTCAAGCAAAAATACAAATTTTGGCAAAAATATTTTTTGCGCAAATTATTTTGTAAACAATGTTACAGCAATTTACATAAGCGCCGTTATGCCGCGGTATAATGCCGTGCAGGCGCCGATAACGACAAAGGCTTTGCTGAGCCGTATAAATAAACGCTGGTTAATTTTATGAAAGCAGCGTTCACCAAGCCACATGCCTAAAAGCAGCGGCAGTGCAGCATAAACTGCAAGCAGCATCAAATCCGCACTGATGAAACTTCCTGCTGCCAACAGCGATGCCATTGTGCCAAGGCTGCCGAAGGCAAAAATCCAGCACATATTGGCGCGCGTTACCGTTTTATCACGCCCTTCCGCCAAAAAATACAGCGCCACCGGCGGGCCGCTGATACTCGTCATTGCCGCCGAAAAACCGCTTATAAACCCTGCGGCAATGCGCCCGGCAGTTTTATTCTGTATGTTAATTTCAAATTTTCTGCCCATTAAAAGCATTACGGCAAGCAGCATTATGCCCAGTAAAATTTGTAAATACGCCGCCGGTATGGCATTTAAAACGTAACCGCCGGGAATGCTGCCCATAATACTGCCGAAAACGGTTACCAAAACCGTATGCCACTCAAAATCGCGGCGCGTATTCCACAGCGCCACAACTTTGGCAAGAAATGTGCCGAAAATAATAAACACCAGGGTTTCTTTAGGCCCTAAAACCGGCATTAAAAACGGCACCGCCACCAAAGAAAGCGTAAAGCCAGTAACGGCAAAAAACAAAGAAGCTATAAAAACACTTACCGAAATATATAAAACAAATAATATATCCGTAATTTTCAGCCTCCTTCTTTTGCCTTTTATTATGCGTAAATTTTACAATAAAGCTGTTATGCCGCGGTATAACGCCGTGCAGGCGCCGATAACAATAAAAATCTGCGTGAGCCTTATAAACAAATGCTGATTTGTTTTATAAAAACAGCGTTCGCCAATCCATGTGCCCAAAAGCATAGGCAGAGTAACATAAGCCGCCAGCAGCATTAAATCGCTGCTGATACTGCTGCCGGAAAGAGCCAGTGACGCCATGGTGCCAATATTGCCAAAGGCAAAAATCCAGCACATGTTGGCACGCGTTACAAGCTTATCGCGCCCTTCGGTTAAAAAATACAAGGCAACCGGCGGGCCGCTGATACTTGTTGTTGCAGCGGAAAAACCGCTTAAAAAGCCTGCCGTTATACGCCCAACAGTTTTATTTTTAACGCTTAAATCAAAGTGCATACCCATCATAAAAAGCACAATTACAAGCACGGTACCCAGCAAAATCTGCAAATATGCCGGTGATATGGCATTTAACAAATAGCTTCCCGGCAGGCTGCCGAGCACACTGCCTGCAACAGTTACGGCCACAGTACGCCATTCAAAATGTTTGCGCGTATTCCACAGCACTATCATTTTTACAAGGCAGGTGCCAAAAATTATAAACACAACCGTTTCATGCGCACCCAAAACAGGCATTAAAAATGGCACTGCCACCAGGGCAAAACCGAACCCGGTAACAGTGCTGAATAAAGACGCCATAAATACACTTATTGAAACAAAAACAATAAGCAGTATGTCTGTCATTTTTTATTGTCCTCAGGATTTTCCAGCAGAATCGTCCAGCCTTCTTCCTGGCGAATCAGCCCCTGACGCAAAAGGCGCCCCAGGGCACGTTTAAACGCAGCTTTGCTGATGCCAAATTTTTCTTTAATAATTTCCATCGGCGTATCATCGCAGTAAGGCATTTTGCCGCCGCGTTTCTTTAAGAAGTTTAAAATATCTTCTGCATCGGCAACCATAGCATGTTCCTTCTGCTGGCGCATGGAAAGGTTCAGCCTGCCGTCGGCGCGGACATAAGCCACACGGGCGGTAATTTCCTGCCCGAAATCAAGCCTGCCGCCGGGCACTTCGCTGCGGTGCAGGAAGCCTAAAAAGCGCTGGCTTGTAAAGATGAAAAAGCCTTCCGGCAAAATATTATAAATAGTACCTGTTACGGTATCACCGACTTTAATGCTGGTGGCCGGTTTGGATGCCTTCTGCATTTCCTTGTCCACGCGCATACTTACAGCCTGACGGCCTGTTTTATCACGGTACAGCTTAACCCAAACAAGCTGCCCCGGCGACACATGCCCGCGCATCTGGCTGTACGGCAAAAATACGCCGCGCTCTGCGCCGATATCGACAAAACCGCCGTCGCGCGTAACGCTTAATACTTTAACATAGCCAAGCTGCCCTTCACGCATTTTGGGCAGTTTCATGCTGGCGGTAAGGCGTCCGTGCGGGTCGAGATACAGGTAAACCTTAACGGAATCGCCAACCTTTACCTCGGTTTCCTGCTGCAATTTATGCAGTAAAATATCGTCATCGGTATTGCCGGTGCCTGCGTCCAAAAATACACCCATTTCGGAAGCACGCACTGCTTTTAAAGTTACTACATCACCGGGACGGTATTTGGCATGCGGCTGCACTTTATTCATTTTCTTCCTCCGCAAAAGATTCCGAAGGAGCGTCTGCCCACAACTGTTCCAAATTATAAAAATCGCGGTCTTCTTCTAAAAAGATATGCGCCACGCAGTCGCCGTAATCCATTAAAATCCAGCGGCCTTCGGCATATCCTTCTGTATGGGAAGGCAGAATACCTTCTTCTGCCAGTTTTTCTTCAATATTGTCGGCAACAGCTTTAACAAGCGTTACGTTATCTGCGCTGGCAATAATAAAATAATCTGTCAAGGGCGAAAGGTTTTCCATGTTTAAAAGCAAAATATCCCTTGCCTTTTTGTCAGATGCTGCGGCAGCGATTTTGCGTGCTACCTGCTGAGGGGTTAAATTCATTGTTCAGCCTCCTTTGCTGTGTTGTCATTATTTTTTATGTTTTCTTCTGCCGGTCCGGCATTATCTGCTGTACGGCTTTCGGTTTCCCCTTCTTCTTTCATATAGGGAATACCAAGTTCATCCAAAGTTCTTTCAACCTGCTGCTGCGAAGTGCGCCAATAGCTTATACCGTCGGGCGCATCATAAAAATCACCGTAAAGCATGCAGCTTTTTAAATTCTGGTCGCCAAAAAGTTTAAAGGTGTTGGCGGCCTTAATCATCGTCATGGTATCCATATCGGTTTCCACATGGCGGTCTACCGTAGAAAACAGTGCCGGTATTTTGGTAACGGTATCAATATTAAAAATCTGTGCCGCCAGTGCCATCATAAATTTCTGCTGGCGTTGCACGCGTCCGATATCGCCAAGCTCATCCTTGCGGAAACGCACATACTGCCCGGCAAGTTCACCGTTTAAATGCTGGTAGCCGTGCTTGATGTCAATTACAAGATCGGCGTAAGGGTCTTCGTAGTACATATCCTTGTCAACGTATAAATCAACGCCGCCGATAAGGTCGATGGATTCTTTAAACGCACGCCAGTCTACAAGCACATAGTAGTGGATAGGCACGCGCAAAAGATTGGCAACGGTTTGCTTGGCAAGCATTACGCCGCCGTAAGCATACGCCGCATTGATTTTGTCATACCCTTTGTGCCCGGGTATCTGCACCATGGTATCGCGCGGCATGGATACAAGCGCCACCTCATTGCCTTCAGGGTCGAAACTTGCCAGCATCATGGCGTCTGTACGCTTCGGTTCGCTTTCTGCCGCTTCGCTGTCGCCGTCGTCAATGCCCAGAAGCAATACGTTAATGCGGCTGTTAAGCGTTTCATCCGCCGTTATTTTGCTGTCGGCACCGACAACATCCACCTTAGGCGGTGCAATAAGATTATCATAGCACCATACTGCGCCCCAAAAACCTGCTGTTACAACAGCGGCCAGCAGCACTATAAAAAATACCAGCCTTCCCCATCTCAGCCTGCGTTTGCGGTGCGGGCGCTGCGGAAGGTTATCTTCTTCTAAAGCCATAAAAATCTCCTAACAGCAAGTTTACTTTTTTAATTTTACAATCAGCTGGTTATATCCAAAAATGCAGTCCGGATGGATTAAAAGTTTATTGTCCAGCAAATATTCAATGGTATTGGCGTAAGATTTAACCATGGCTTTTTCCAGATTTTCAAAGCAAACCTTACGCAATTTTTCCACGCCTTCAAAATCCCTGCCCGGCTCAATCAGGTCGGCCAGATATACAACCATATCCAGCTCCGTCATATCGGGGGCACCGGTGCTGTGCAGCCTGATGGCTTCCAAAATTTCCGGGTCAGTTATGCCGTATTTATGTTCCGCAAAATAAGCGCCCATTTTTGCATGCAGCAAAATCGGCTGGCGGCGTTCCACATAATCAACTTCCATGCCAAGTTCTTCGGCTTTTTCAACCTGTTTATCGGTCGGCACTTCACGCCCGCAGTCATGCAAAAGTGCGGCAACGGCAACTTTTTCCTGCGGCATGCCGTAATGATCTGCCATTTTCAGCGCAGTTTCGTAAACGCCGAGCGAATGTTTAAAACGTTTGGGCGGCAATGCTTTTTCCAGCATATCCTTCATTTCCTGAATTGTAAGCATTTATTGTTTCCTTCCTTCCGCTTAACGGTATAAACCCTTTTCTAAAATGTAGTCACGCACCGCTTCCGGCACCATGGCGTCAATGCTTTCGCCGTTTTTTATGCACTCGCGTATTTCCGTTGACGATACGGGCTGCTCCGGCATTTTTAAAAGCATAATTTTTTCTTCGCCAAGCCCGCCGAAATATTCACGCGCACGGGCAAAGGCTTTGGCATAACCCGGCCTTGCCACGGCAACAAACGTAACTTCATTCAGTAATTCATAAATATGGTTCCATGTATTAAGCTGAGGCACGGAATCCGCACCAACAATAAAATACAGCTCATATCCCGGATACTGCTTTTTCAATTCCAGCACCGTATCATAAGTATAGGAAATGCCGCTGCGTTTTAACTCCACATCGCTGACATCAAAATAAGGATAATCCTGTACTGCCAGTTCCGTCATGCGGTAACGGTCTGCTGCCGGAGCAAACTCCAGCCCTATTTTATGCGGTGCAATAAAGGCCGGCACAAAAATTACCTTATCCAGATTAAGGGTACGGTATACAAATTCCGCGCTGCTCAAATGCCCTTTATGAACAGGGTCAAAAGACCCGCCGATAATGCCCAGCTTTTTTACTGTCACAGCTGCTTTCCTCCAAAATAAAACATATCTATCAAGTAATTATATCACATCTTGGCAAAAAATTGAGCAATTTCTTCCAATATCCAGATAATTATTGCAAAAAAAATTAAAGCTTTCAGCCGGTCTTTAATATCAAAAACAGTTTTAGGCCTTCTAAGATATTCATAGAAGGCCATTAAAACTTCTTTATATGTAGTTTTATGCTTTTTATTTTTGCCGTTATTCATAGCGCAGTGCCTCAATCGGGTCGAGCAGAGCAGCCTTGCGCGCCGGGTAAATGCCAAAGAACAAGCCTATGCCGACCGAAAACAGTACCGCTATTAAAATTACAGGTACGGAAATTATCGTCATCCACCCCGCAAAATAACTGATGGCATAAGATGCGCCGACGCCAAGCAGCACGCCCAGCGTACCGCCGACAATGCCTATAACCATCGCTTCAATTAAAAACTGCAGCAAAATATTATCATACGTTGCGCCTAACGCCTTGCGGATACCGATTTCACGCGTGCGCTCCGTAACCGAAACCAGCATAATATTCATAATGCCTATGCCGCCTACCAGAAGGCTGATTGCCGCTATGCAGCCCAAAAGCATGGTAATGGTATTTGCCGTTTCCATCATGGTATCCATTAACGCCGCCAGATTGCGCACCGTAAAATCATCATACTCATCATCCTGAATTTTATGGCGCACGCGCAGGAGCGCTTCCACATCAGCCTGCACCTGGTCAACCACATTTTCGTTCTCTGCCTGAATGGTAATACGGCTGATGTAAGTAATGCCCATCATACGGTTCTGCGCTGTTGTAAGCGGAATAAATACCACATCATCCTGATCCTGCCCGCTGGAGGACTGGCCTTTCGTCTGCAAAACACCAACAACTTTAAATGGCGCCTTATTAATGCGCACGGTTTTGCCAACAGCGTCGCCGTCCGGGAACAAATTATCTACAATAGTCTGCCCGATAACGCAGACACGGTCACGGCTCGTAATATCCCGCTGGTTTAAATTGCGCCCGTCCTCAAGCTGATAGTTGCGGATATCGAGAATATTCGGCGTAGTGCCTTCAACACTTGTCGTCCAGTTCTGGTTGCCGGCAACAAGCTGGTAAGAACGCGAAACCGCAGGTGCTACGTGCGCAATGCCGTCAATCTGTTTTTCTATTGCTTCAGCGTCTTCGGCAGTAAGCCTGGCGCCTTCGCCCATTGGCAAACGTGCGCCGCTCGGCGTACGCCCGCCGCTCATTACAATTAAAAGGTTGCTGCCAAGGCTGGAGATATTGCTTTTTATCTGTTCCTTAACGCCAAAGCCAAGGCTTACCATGGCTATAACAGCACCGACGCCGATAATAATGCCCAAAAGCGTTAAAAATGTACGCAGTTTGTTGGTAAGCATACCGTCAAGCGCCATTTTAATGGATTCGTTAAACATCTGCCGTCACCTCCACTCGTCGCTGACGAGTTTGCCGTCACGCATAACCAAAATACGTTTGGTCTGCTGGGCAATATCCGGTTCGTGCGTAACCATAACAATGGTTTTGCCCTCATCATTCATAGCTTTAAAAATATCCATAATTTCATAACTGGATTTCGTATCAAGGTTGCCGGTAGGTTCGTCCGCCATAATAATAGCCGGATTATTAACCAGCGCACGGGCAATAGCCACACGCTGGCGCTGGCCGCCGCTCATTTCATTGGGTTTATGGTCAAGCCTGTTGCCAAGCCCAACCGATTCCAGAGCGCGGGCAGCACGCACCATACGTTCTTCTTCGTTTATACCGGCGTAAACCAACGGCAGCGCCACATTAACCTGTGCCGTAAGCTTGGGCAGCAAATTAAAATTCTGAAATACAAAACCTATTTCCGCATTGCGCGTATGCGCCAGTTCGTCATCATTGTAACCGGCAATATCGCGCCCGCGCAGAAAATAATGCCCGCTTGTAGGCCTGTCAAGGCAGCCGAGAATATTCATCATTGTTGATTTCCCGCTGCCGCTCGGCCCCATGATAGAGGTAAATTCGCCTTCACTTATCTGCACGTTAACATGGTCAAGCGCATGCACAACGCTGTCGCCCATTATATAAGATTTTACTATATCTACAAGCCTGATTACTTCTGCCATGTCCTGCCTCTTTCACGGCCTGTTAAATCGGCCCTCTCATATTGTTCTGCTGGGTAGCGCGCTGTTTAACCAAAAGCACGTCGCCTTCTTTAATATCGCCGGTAACGGCAATGCTGTCCTCGCCCGTTAAGCCGACTGTTACATCAACATCACGCGAAGTTTTAGATGCCTCGTCATATACCTTTACATAACGGCGGTCACCGTCATAATAAATGCAGTTGGGCGGAACCATTAAAGTGTTATCCTGCTGCTGAATAATAATATTCGTCCTTGCCGTCATTGTAGGCAAAAGTTTGCCTTCCGGGTTGGCAACATCAACATAAACGGTGTAATAAATAACATTGTCTTCCGTAACGGCAGAGCGGGAAATAAGGCGCACCGTGCCGGTAAAGGTTTCTTCCGGATAAGCGTCAACCGTAAATTCAACAGTCTGCCCTACTTTTACACGCCCTATGTCAGATTCGTCAACCAAAGTATCTATCTGCATATCGTCAAGGTTAGCCACCGACATAATTACCTGCGGTTCACTGATACCTGAGCTGATAGTCTGGCCGACAGGAGTAGGCTCGCCAATGATGTAACCGGCAATAGGAGAAGTAATAACGGTATCGTTAACATCGGAAACTGCTTGGTCATAATTAGCTTTGGCCACGATATAATCGGATTCCGCTAAATCATAATCGCTGCGCGAAATTGCGCCCTGAGCCAAAAGCGCTGTATAACGGTTATAAGTAAGCCCGGCATTGTCAAGGCGTGCCTTCATCTGGCGCGCAGTAGCCTCCAAGGCCGTGGCATCCAGCTTTACCAGCACCTGGCCTGCTTCTACATGCTGATTTTCTTCTACCAGCACTTCCACAATTCTGCCGGTAATTTTAGAGCTGATATCGACATTATCCACAGCGCTTAAACTGCCGGTTGCCGAAATACTGTCCTTCAAAGTACCGTATTCAACTTTAGCCGTTTTTACAGTTGTTTCAACCTGCGTAATGCTTTGGTAATACGAATAACCGGCATAACAAATTGCCAAAAGAATAACCAAAAATCCTATTACATATTTATTGTTTCTGATAAACTTCATTCCAGCACCCCTCCTTATAATTTTCAATTAGCTTTCACTAATTAAATTATAACATTTTCAGCTTTGTTCTTAAATATATATTAAACGCAAACTATGGCAAATTTATGTCAGTTTTTATTTTCTTTTGCGGCACAAAAGTGATATACTAAAAACATAAAGCAACATTAAAGGAGGCATCCACTATGAAAAAATCGTCATGGCTCATATTGCTCGTTTTAGCCTTTATTGCTTACTGCCTGCTGCGCAAAAAACGCAGGGAAAATCAAAACGTTAATGAAAACTGACCGTTATCATTTAATAGATACTCTGCGCGGCTTTGCGCTGATTAATATGTTTGTTTACCATACTCTGTGGAGCATGGCGAATATTTTTCATTATAAAATCAGCTGGTTTCCGTCATTTTACACTTATTTATGGCAGCAAAGCGGCGCTTCACTGTTTATTATTCTTTCCGGATTCTGCTGGGCATTATCCAAAAAACATTTAAAGCGCAGCCTGGTTGTTTTAAGCTGCGCTCTTTTTATCTTTATATGTACATATTTTTTCAGCAAAAGCAGCGTCATTACTTTTGGCATACTATCCTTTATCGGTTCAGCAATGCTTATTATGCTGCCGCTTGCTAAAATGTTGCGGTTCATTCCGCCATTTGCCGGTTTTATTGTAAGCCTTGGGCTGTTTTTTGCAACAAAAAACATTATTCACGGCACTATTGGCATCGGCAGCCGGCAATATATTTTGCCGCCTGGCCTTTATGCCAATAATTTTACTGCTTATATCGGCCTGCCGCCGCAGGGCTTTCATTCAGCAGATTACTTTCCGCTGCTGCCATGGATTTTTATGTACACCGCCGGATATTTTATTTATTACTGCGTACAAAAAACTATAAGCAAAAATAATATTTTTAAATTCAACTGCAAACCACTATCACTTTTAGGCCGACACTCTTTAGCGGCATACCTGATTCATCAGCCTGTAATTATTGCCCTATTGTGGATTTGTTTTAAGGTTATAAATTAAATCAGATTGTTGTAATGTATAATTAAAATTTATAACTGTACATTTGGGAGTGATTAAAAATAAAAATCCTGAAATCCGAGTTTCATCTCAGGTGCCAAGATTTATCAAAAAAAACGATTTTATTAAAAAATTTTACTCAAGTATCAAAAATCATAAATTGTAAGAACGATACTTTGCACAATACTATAAAGTATGACAAAAAGCGGATGGCTTACGCCATCCGCTTTAGTTATTCTAATATTAAGCTGTTGTAATGCTGGTATTAGAAAGTGAATACAAGCTGAGACCACAGAGTCTGTACATCTTCATTGCCTTCACGGGATTCCATATCGAAGTATTTAACACCAGCAACAATGTTTTTAGCCAAAGTTACATCAGCGCCTACTTCGTAACCTTCATAACCATCGCCAGTAACAACATCATCCGGAGCTACTGCATAACCGCTGAAGTTAGTCGGCAGCAGGTAGGTAGCATACGGACGATCGCTGTAAGTAGCATATACACCCCAAGAACCTACTTCAGAAGCCTTAGCACCGCCATAGGAAAGGCCTACCAACCAGCCGTTGGTATCAGCATTGTCATTATTTACCTTAGCCTCAGCAGCATTATCAATAGTACCATTGAACCAGGAACCTCTTAAGGTCAGGTCTTTAGCAATTTCACCGGAAAGTGCAACTTCAACAATTTCATTTTTATTAAAAGTATCAGCATTGTAATAACGTACAGCAGTATCAACAGCACCGAAAGCACCTTCAACAGCAGCTACGTATACACGGTCACCATCTTCCATACCATGACCATCTACATCTTCTACATCAGCGGTGCCTTTAAATGCCCAACCTTTTACCTGCCAGTCACTGCCATAAGCAAGTTTAACACCATCACCGGTAATATCCACTACATCAGCATTAGTGAAGTCTTGACGGCCAGCTTCTACTTTAACGCCGCCAACACGGCCGGTTACATATGCCCAGTTGAATTTAACTTCGTCATCACCATTATCGCCAGCTTCATCATTGGTATAATACTGGTTGTTTTCAAAGCGTCCGGTATAATTCCAATCTTCGTTAATAGTACCGTTTACAAACAAACGGGTACGCAGACGGCCATCATTACCATGAGTATCGCCATCAATATCACGATAAGAAGCACGGATCTGACCGGTGATTTTTACGTTGTCAGCTTTCTTTTCAAGGTTAGCTACGCGAACGCCAAGGCTGTCCAGTTCGTCAGCAAATTCTGCTGCCAGTTTGTCTACGTTTGCGCCTTTTGCCATAGCTTTAGCAACGATCTGTGCCATTTCATAACGGGTCATCAGTTTGTCGCCGCCGTAAGTGCCGTCAGGATAACCATCAACAACGCCTTCTGCTGCCAGTTTGTTAACTGCGTCATAAGCCCAGTGGCCAGCCGGTACATCGCTGAACGGGTTAGCTGCATATGCGGATGCAGTTACGCCGAGAGCCATAACCATTGCAAGTACTAAAGATTTTTTCATTTTTTATTCCTCCTCAGGAACATTTTATTTTTATAAAACGCCTGCGGATAAAGCCTGTCTTTTTGGCAGCTGCTTCGTGCGAGTCTCCTGGTTTCCTCTACTCTGCCCGTTGCTTACTTTAACAGTAATTATCGTCAGCGTATTATAAACAAAACTAATATTAAATATTAGAATGTCTAAAGAATAACATAAGTTCACAAATTTGACAAGTTTTTTAAACTAAAATTTTAAAATTTATTTAGAGTAAGGTTTAAGTGTTAAGATAGTTACAAAAACAAACTTACTCTTTGAACAAATCACTATGTGTACCTGTTCTTGCCAGAGTCAATACCAAAACATCATTTTCAATATAATATATCAGTAACCAGTCGGGCTGTATATGACATTCTCTATAACCAACCCAGTTTCCGCTTAATTCATGGTCTCTGTTAACAGGCGGCAATTCTTCTCCATTCGCTAATTTATATACAATTTCTTTTAACAATTCAATTTTATATCCGCGTTTTATGGCAAGCTTTAAATCTTTCTTAAATTTAGCAGTATTTTTAACAGTGTATTTTAAATTTGCACAAGTTTCATCATTATAAATTTTATTCACTTTTCAAGCTCCGCAAAAAGTTCATTAATATCAGTGTAGCCTTTTACAGAAGGGTCATTTGCAATTCGCTTTGCTTCTTCCATAGCGGCAATAGTTTCGGCATTAGGCTTTTCAAGATGAATTTTAAAAGGAATGGCCCCTTCACGCAGAGATTGACGGACAAAAATATTAAATGCAGTGCTTAAATTCATACCAAGCTCATTAAATAAAGCTTCTGCCTGTGCTTTTAAATTTGCGTCCATACGAATAGTAATATTAGTTGTACTTCCATTCATTTCAAGCACCTCCCTAAGTATATTTTAAGGCATTTGCACGTTATATGCAATATATTGCACATAAAATATAAATCAATTTATCTGTGACTTCGCATAAACGCAGAAAAGCGGATGGCATAAAGCCATCCGCTTTGATAGTTCTAACTATGAGTAATTGTTAATACTACTTAGATTAGAAAGTGAAGATAACTTCGGACCAAATGGTTTCGGTGTTAGCATCGCCTTCACGGGAATCCAGGTTGTAGTATTTAACGCCTGCTACAATGTTTTTAGCAAGAGTCAGGTTTGCACCGGCTTCGATACCTTCATAACCATCGCCATCATGAGCAGCAGTTACAGGCATATAAGTGTAGGAAGCAAGGGTCGGATAAATTACGGTGTTAGCCGGACGGTCCATGTAGTTTACATAAGCGCCCCAGCTGCCAACTTTGGATGCTTTAGCACCTGCATAGTTCAGGCCTACCATCCAGCCGTTGTCGTCACCATCGCTGTCGGATACGTCACCGTTGTACCAAGCACCTTTCAAAGTCAGGTCATCCATGAATTCCCAGCCAGCTGCGATTTCATAAATATCCTGGTCATATTCGGTATCTACTTTATAGTAGTTAACTGCTGCATCTACAACGCCCATTTTAGCTGCTACACCAGCTACATATACACGGTCATCAGAAGTTAAACCTTCTTCATCAACACCGGTAATATTGCCAGCTGCATCATAAGTGTAGGTTTCAGCCAAATCATCGGAACCTTTCAGTGCCCAGCCATAAACTTTAACATCGTTGCCATAAGCAAGTTTAACGCCATCACCGCGGGTATCAATTACAGTACCGCCAACATTGGTGAAGTCCTGACGGCCAGCATCAACTTTAACGCCGCCAACACGACCGGATACATAAGCCCAGTTCAGTTTTACATCGTCAGTACCTTCATTGTCATCAAGATACTGGTTGTTTTCGAAACGGCCGGTGTAAGTCCAGTCTTCATTGATTGCACCGTTTACGAACAGACGGGTACGCAGGCGGCCCTGAGAAAGACCTTTGCCATCATGTTTGTCAACATCAGTATCACGATAGCTCATACGAACCTGACCGGTGATTTTTACGTTGTCAGCTTTTTTCTCGAGGTTAGCTACGCGAACGCCGAGGCTGTCCAGTTCGTCAGCAAATTCTGCTGCC
>ENA-OPAP01000880-OPAP01000880.1-human-gut-metagenome-genome-assembly--contig:-NODE-880-length-14684-cov-3.412058_pt1 | contig 14684 bp, 9 predicted proteins | sample MGYA00241059_ERZ501434 | MGnify/ENA primary metagenome ERZ501434 (study PRJEB25962, sample SAMEA1967055) | human gut metagenome | biome: human gut; feature: human-associated habitat; material: faeces...
CCGCCGCCCTGGCGGCTCAGCGCCTCGCCAAGGCCCTGCAGGCGCGGCATGCGGTATTTCAGGGTGGCCAGCTCAGTTTGCAGCTTGCCCTCGTTGGTGGTGGCGCGCGCACGGAAGATTTCCAAAATCAGCATCGTGCGGTCCAGCACTTCCACCTGCAAAGCCGCGCTCAGGTTGCGGATCTGGCTGCCGGTCAGCTCGCCGTCAAAGATGGCGGCCTCGGCATCGGTATTCAGGCATACCAGGCGCGCTTCCTCCACTTTGCCCTCCCCCAGAAGGGTGGCGGCTTCGGGGGTGCTGCGCTTCTGGCACACGGTAGCAACGGCCTGCATGCCGTTGGCTTCCGCCAGGGCGGCAAGCTCATCCAGGCTGCGCTGGGAGTCAAACTTGCCCTGGTCCAGCGCCAGCAGCACAACGCGCACCGGCGGGCGCTCGCTGTCCAGAGCCTTCTGCCCAACAGGGGCGTCCTCTGCCGGGGCCTGGGTAGCGGTAAAGTCCAGGGTGATGGGGTCCTTCATTTCGTCCATAGGGGTCCTTTCTGGCCGTATTCGGCCAGGTCAGCAAAAGTATGGGGCAGGGGAGTGAATGTCAGACGGTTGTCTCGGCATTCTCCGCTGGTTCCGTTGGTTCTGCCTGTACAGCGGGGGCAGCGGCTGCCGGTTCATCGGATTTCTGGCTGCCGGGGTTCAGCAGGTACCAGGCCAGGCAGGGCACCTCGGTGCCGTCAAAGCGGTGCAGAACGGTATCGTGGTCATAATGGAAGCCGGTCTTGGCCAACACGCGGCTGCTTGCCACATTCTGGCTGGCGTGAAACCCGGCCAGCCAGGGCGCACCTACCATGCCAAACCAGTAATCGCGCACGGCAGCGGCGGCTTCGGTGGCATAGCCCTGGTTCCACCACTTTTTGCCCAAGGTGTAACCGATCTCATACATGCCGCCCAGCAGCTCGGTTTTCACGTTTTTCCAGGCATAGGGCTTTTCACGCTCACAGGATTCGGCGGGGGCAATGCTGATGCTGCCCATCAGCACACCGGTCACTTTATCGCAGATGCCCCAATCATAAAAATCCGGGCGGTCATATTGTTTGACGATCTCGTTCAGATATGCCATCGTTACCACCCAGTCACGGTGGGGCTCCCAGCGCAGGTAGCGGGTCACTTCCGGGTCATTGGCCCAGTTGCCAAACATCATTTCGCAGTCGTCGGTTGTCATACGACGCAGGACCAGCCGCTCGGTGGTCAACTCTTGTGTGCCGCAATGCTTCATCTTGATATACAACCTTTCCTTTGCAGTAGTTATGCTTGGCTGTGCAGCAGATACCGCCGCACAAAGCCCATAGAGATCTGCCACAGCTTGTACAGCTGGGCACGGTAAATGTTACAGTAAATAAACAGGATTGCCGCAGTCAAAACAAACTTGATGATAAAATTGTGGGCGAACACCACGCCGATCACGGCCACACCCACCGCCAGCAAAAAGCCGCAGATCGTCCGGCTGAAGCTGGGGATGGTGCGGTAGTAATACTGCCCGGTCACAGTGCGGTACAAAAACATCGTTGCATTGGCCGCTACCAGGCCGACCGCGGCACCCATTACGCCAAAACGCGGCACCAGCACGGCGCACACGGCAATGTTGGCCGCAACGCCCACGGCGGTTCCAATCGTATCCTGGAACGGCTTGCGGGCAATGGTGTTGCCGTACACCGTGCCTTCGCACAGGATGGAGAACACCACGGCCAGCATCATCAGCGGAAAGTAGGGCAGGCAGGCCGATTTGGCCGGGAAGATGATGAAGATGATATCCTCAAACATGACCAGCAGACAGAAAAAGCCGAAGATCAGCAGGTTCAGCAGATCATGGATGCGGCCAATGCGCTCCTGCTCGGTGCGGTAATGCGCGTAGACATAGGGGCCCCAGTAGGTGGAAAAACCGGCCTGAATGGTGGTGACAAGCTGGGCCAGGGTGTAGGCGAAATCAAACGAACCCTGCTCCGCCGCGGGGGCGTAATTGCCTAAAAAAGAAAGGCAGATGGCGCGGTACAGCGGGATCAGGATGGCCGCAGGTGCCAACACAATGCCGTAAGGCAGTGCCGCCCGGTAAATGTGGGCATAGGGGCGCAGGCCGCGCACAGGGGCTTCTTTCGTTTGACCTTTAGAAGCCCGCCGCCAATAGAACACTGCGACCCCCGCAAAGCTGCACACCGCACCCAGCACAAAAGCGCGGGCGTCCTGGGTAACAAAGCCGGGCAGCAGGTAGATCAGGTTCAGGCAGGCCTGCATCCACAGCGTTTCGGTGGTGTAGGCGCGCACATTGTTTTCCAGCCGGAGCAGCACGTTGAGGTAACGCACCAGCATGTACAGAGCAGCGTTCAGGAACAAAAACGGCACCAGCCCGGCACCGTTGGCCCCAAGGCCAAAGGCCGCCGCCAGCGGCTTGGCGAAAAAGATGCTGCCGATGCCGCCCACCAGCAGCATGACCAGCACCGAAAGCCGGGTACACGCGGCAAACATGCTGCGCCCGGTGGAACCGGCAGGCGGTTCGTGGTAAAAGCGCAGCAGGCTTTGGTCCAGCCCAAGCATGCCTACGTTCATCAGCGACATGGTGTATGCCATGAAGGAAGCAGGAACGGCGTAGCTTTCGGCGGGCAGGACGCCCTTGATGATAAGCGCTGCGCCGGAAATGCCAAAGCCAAGGTAGGTGGCAATGGAGTATTTCATCACATTTCCGGCAAAGCTTTCAGTTTTTTTCGGTTCAGACATGGCAGGCTCCCATTTGCAGCGGGCGCACCGCAGCGCGCCGGAAAAACAACTTTATTTTACATATGGCCGGATGCGCGCTTCCATGCGCTGGATCTCCTCCGGCGGGATATAGGCTTTGTCCACATAACCGTAAATGCGCTGGGCAAAGTTGGCCAGCGGCGGGCAGAAGGCAAACACCCGTTTGGGCTCCCACTTGTGGCGGTACAGCATGTGTCCCCCCGCCAGTGCGCAGAACTTGAGCAGGTTGAAGTGCGGCGTAAAGCCGGGCCCCATCGGTTCATCCCGCGGGGAATTTTTGTACACTTCCTCCAGCAGGTCGGCCATCCGCTTGTAGGCCGGGGCAGGGGAGGGGTCAAAATAGCCCTCAATCACATCCCGTGCAATGGGGAACGGCGGGTTCGGCTGCGCCATGGCAGCGGCAAACTCCGGGTAGCTAGTCACATAGTGAGCATCCTTGTAGATGACGGGGTCATACTCGTGCTCGATGGGCACCGGGCGCAGGATATGGCAGCTTTTGCCAGCCATGTATACTTCGGCCACAGCGGTGCTCATCCAGATGGAGATGGAATCCGCCGCCACAATCCACTGCTTGACGGAATCCGCAAAAATCACATGGAAGTTGGGGCGTTTGGCGGCCAGCTCGTCCAGGGCTTTGCATTTCCATTCGCTGGGGTGGCGGCGGTATACCAGTTCCACCTCCGGGTGGTCACCCAGGTAGCGGTCAAACCAGGCCAGCGTTTTTTCCATCGAAACGCGGTTGGTGCGGGCAAAGCCGGAAAAATCCGTTCCCGCCATTTTGGAAAGCTCGGCCACTTCCTGGTCGGTCATGCTGGCATAGCCAAAGCTGGAAATGTACAGGTGCAGCTGTTTGGCGGGGTCAAGGCCGAATTCCTTGCACAGGGTTTCCTTATCCTTAAAGTAGCCCTTGAACTCCGGCCGCAGAAAGTCCATCATCACAGCGCCGGTCACGGGGGTGTTCTTGGCATCCATGCCATGGGCCTGTAACCGCTGGGCAGTGCGCTGGCCCCAGCAAGTCTGCACGCAGCGCTTGGCGTTGCCGTTCATGTTGAACCAATCGCCCTCCTCCTGCGTGTCGGAGAGCATCTGCTCCCAGTGCAGGTTGACGATCTTGTTGCATCTGCCAATGTTGTTGTACACATGGCTGTTGATGGCTTCGTTGTCATACATGCAGCTGGCAACCAGAACTTCCGGCTTGTCTTTGCCAAACAGGCGCAGATCTTTGGCATCCAGCAGCTGGCGGATGCGCACGGTGTAGCCGCGGCGCTCCAGCTCCAATTTGAGCAAAAGATCGCTCTCATATTCCCGAACGGTGTGTTCGTACAAAATCAAAAAGTCCAGTGCCACAGGGGACCTCCTTTTTGGGGTGGGGCAGCATCAGCGCTGCATATCATCAAACAGTTCGGCTGTCCAGTCCGGCAGGCCGTATTTTTCGTCCAGGTGGAACCCGTCAAAAAACTGGGTGTCATCATCGGTAATGCAGCTGGTGCCCCATTCGTAATTCAGCACAGTAAAATTCTGCTTTTCCAACAGCGGCAGAACTTCGTCCTGCATCACGGCGGTAATGCCAAAGGCATCGCATACCTCGGTGCGCACATTGGCGGCCATGGGAGGCAGCACAATGGTCAGCTCCACGCCGCGGTCTGCGCAGCGCTGGGCCATAGCCAAAAACTCCGCCAGCTCGGTTTCGTTCAGTGTCCAGTTCTGGCAGCGGGTGGTGATCAGCGCCGGGTACTCATACAGCTTTTTGTGCAGCGGAATCGTGTTCCCGGCATCATCCAGGTAATCCGCCGCGGTCCAGTCGCCGGATTCAATGGTGTCCGGCGTGCCCTTTACGGTGTCCATAAACACGGTCAGGGCGTTCACGTTGTATTCCAGGTTCAGACAGTAGGCCAGCGGGTTGCGCAGGGTAGCTTCCAGCGCCGAAAAACGGTCGGTGTTATAGCTGCTGTTTAAGGTGTAGAACGAAAGCTCGAACAGAATGCGGTCCACCTGGTTGCCGGAATCCAGCACATAGTTGGCAAGGTCCACACATTCCTTCAGGGAAGCACCGCCAAAGGCCAGGTTCTGCCAGCTTTGCCCGGTCAGGGAATCCACAAGGTCCATATCAAAGTGGGCCAGGCGGCTGTCCCCGATGATCAGGTTGGTGCCGGGGCTCTGCTCATAGGCGCGCACACGGGCCACCGGCTGGCTGGAAGAGGCTGTTTTTTTGATGCCAAAATAATTGTTTGGCTCAAACGCCACAAAAAAGGCAAACCACAGATAGACCGGCACGAACAGCAGCGCCAATTTTTTGATGATATGCTTCACGCCGGAAATCTCCTTTTTCCCATAAGATTAAAACCCTGCATAGGGGCCGAACGCGTTGGCGTTAAAGCCGCCGCTCTGCATGATGTACCCCACCAGGATAAAAACGATCAAAACAACATACAGCGCATTGCGGTGCTTGGCGCTTGCCAGGGCAACCTCAGCCGGTTTGTTTTTACAGGCAAAATTGCGCCGGTGATCCAGCCAGATGCCAAGCGCCAGCGCCAGCGCAGCGAACGCCCAATAAGCCGCTACCATAATGGTATTGGCGTAAAAGCCGGTATACGCTGTGCTGTACAGCTCCCCGGCAAAGCGGGCGGGGGACCAGCTGTTCATCAGGCAGCGGCCCAGGTAGGCGAAAGCATCGCCAACGCCCAGGTTTTCGGCCATGCCGGAAAGGTTGCCGGACCCCACGCGGAAGAACACCATGCTGATGGTCCACAAAACAAACACCACAACTCGTTTGCCCCACAGCACACGGGCCGGGGTGCCGCGCTTTTTGGGTTTGCCAAAGCGGCGGTGCAGCAGCTCTTCGCCCACGCGGTAAACCGCCTGCAGCAGACCCCAGATGATGAATGGCGCGGTGCTGCCGTGCCAGAAGCCGGAAGCAAAGAACACGCAGAACACGCACAGCTCGGTGGGCAGGCGGCCAAAGCGGCCAAGATCTGCCCAGGCCAGCGGCATAAAGAGATAATCCTGCAGCCAGGAAGAAAACGAGATGTGCCAGCGGCTCCAGAAGCCAGAAAAGTTGGTGGCGTAAAACGGGGTCTTAAAGTTTTCCGGCAGGTCCAGCCCCAGCACAAGGCCGGTGGCACGGGAAATCTCGGAATAGCCGGAAAAGCTGAAATACAGATAAAAAGTGTACATCACCGCGGTCAAAATCAGCATGGGGGCGCTGTAATCCGCATAGTGGGGGAAAACCGTATCCACCACCATGTTCAGCACATCCGCCACGGCAATGTATTTGAACAGCCCCAGCGCATATAGCCGCAAAGCGCGCACCGTGCGGGCGGCATCAAAGCGGTGCTCGGCGCTCAACTGCGGCAGCAGCGCACCGGCGCGGCAGATGGGCCCCTGGGTGACGGTGGCAAAAAAGTTGAGGAACAGCGCCAGCCGGATAAAGCTGGTTTCCACCTCGCAGTCGCCGCGGGCGGCGTCGATCAGGTAGGCGATTGCGGCAAAACTGGTAAAGCTGATGCCCAGCGGCATGGCCACCACGCGCCAGCCGTGCAGCACCCCGCCCAACAGGCCGTTATACTTAAAAAAGGCCAGAATGCCCAGCATACCGATCACGCCAAGGCGCAAAAAGGCGGTTTTGTGTGCGCCGCCCCGCCAGGCAAGGCCGCGGCCGCACAGGTAGGTGAACACCGCCAGTGCAATGGTGACCGGCAGCATGGCCGGCATGGCCAGCGCATAAAACACCCACGAAGCTCCCAGCAGAAACACCGGCTGCATGCGCACCGGCAAATGCAGGTAAACGGCAGCCACAACCACCAAAAATGCACAGTATTGCAGGCTTTGCAGCCCCATGAGCGCAACCTCCAGACCTAATAGGAGCGGTACCGCACAACGCACGGCGTGCCGCAAAAAATCCACAGGCAGCAAGGATAAAATAAGACCGCCTGCACCCGCAATATGGCAAAATGGCGCAATATCACAGATTAACTAAACTATTATACCTGTTTTGCCTACTAATGTAAAGTGGGCCGCCTGGCAGGGACAAAATACGCACGAAAAAACGTAAAGAATACTGTTTGCACAGCGGCAACAAAAGCGGCGTTAAAATGTAATAACAAAGAGCAAAACGCGGAATAAAAAGCAAGCCTACTAGGTGTGATAAGTTTCCTGGAACGGTTGCACTGAATACGTGAAAATGATATACTATCATAGTAATAAAAAATAGGCTGGGTGTGTACCAAACTGTCCGGTGGTTGAAATGCTGGTGGGACGGACAGTTTTTGCGGGACTGCAAGCAGGGTTCCGCTGCAGGCTTACGGGAGTGAAAAATATGAAAGTTGTAATTCTTGCCGGCGGCTATGGCACGCGCATTTCGGAAGAAAGCAAGTTCAAGCCGAAACCGATGATCGAAATCGGCGGTATGCCCATTTTGTGGCATATCATGAAAGAGTATTCTTACTATGGCTTCAATGATTTTGTGATCTGCGCCGGGTACAAGCAGCATATGATCAAGGAGTGGTTTGCGGATTATTTCCTGCATACCAGCGATGTGACCTTTGACTTCACCCAGGGCAACGAGATGATCGTACATGACCAGCACGCCGAGCCGTGGCGCGTGACGGTGGTGGATACCGGCCTGAACACGATGACGGGCGGCCGCATCAAGCGGGTGCAGAAATATATCGGCAACGAAACCTTTATGATGACCTATGGTGATGGCGTCTGCGATGTGAACATTGCCGAACTGGTCAAGTTCCATAAGCAGCACGGCAAGCTGGCAACCCTGACCGCCGTGGTGCAGGAACAACAGAAAGGCGTGCTGGATATCGGCCAGGACAATTCGGTTCAGGCGTTCCGTGAAAAAAGCGTCAACGATGGGGCTATCATCAATGCGGGCTATATGGTGCTGGAACCGGAAGTGTTTGATACCATCAGCGGTGATGATACCATTTTTGAGCAGGCCCCGCTGCGCGAGCTGGCAGCCAAAGGCCAGCTGATGAGCTATGTGCACCGCGGATTCTGGCAGTGCATGGATACCGAGCGCGAAAAAAGTATGCTGGAAAAAATGTGGGCGTCTGGCTGTGCGCCCTGGGAAGTGTGGAACCAACAATGAACTTGGAATTTTACCGCGGCAAACGCGTGTTTGTAACCGGGCATACCGGTTTTAAGGGCAGCTGGCTCTGCCGCATGCTGGTGGGGGTCGGTGCGGTGGTAACGGGTTACAGCCTGGAACCGCCCACAACCCCCAACCTCTTCTCTCTGGCAGGGCTGGAAGGCAAAATGACCAGCGTGATCGGTGATATCCGCAATTTTGCCGCCTTGAAAGCGGCCTTTGATGCCGCCCAGCCGGAAATTGTGCTGCACCTGGCGGCTCAGCCCATTGTGCGGGACAGCTACAAGGACCCGCGCTATACCTATGAAACCAATGTGATGGGCACCGTGAACCTGTTGGAATGTGTGCGCACCGCCCAAACTCCGCCGCGCTCTGTGCTGAACGTAACAACGGATAAGGTGTACCAGAATAATGAATGGTGCTGGGGCTACCGCGAAAACGAACCGCTGGATGGCTTCGACCCCTACTCCAACAGCAAAAGCTGCTCGGAGCTGGTGACCCACAGCTATAAAAACAGTTTTTTTGCGGATGGCAGCGTGGCCATCTCCACTGCCCGCGCAGGTAATGTGATTGGCGGCGGCGATTTTGCCAATGACCGCATCATCCCGGACTGCGTGCGCGCGATGGCAAAAGGGGAGAGCATCGGTGTGCGCAACCCGTATTCCACCCGCCCATACCAGCATGTGCTGGAACCGCTGGCGGCGTACCTGCTGATCGCCCAGCGCCAGTATGAGGATAACCGGTACGCCGGCTATTATAATGTCGGCCCGGATGACTGCGACTGTGTGACGACCGGCACCCTGGTAGACCTGTTCTGCCAGGCGTGGGGCGATGGTGCTGCATGGGAAAACCGCGCTGAGGCAAACGCCCCGCATGAAGCAAACTTTTTGAAGCTGGATTGCAGCAAATTGAAATCCACCTTCGGCTGGAAACCGCGCTGGCATATGGCGGAATGTATGCAAAAGACCGTTGCGTTCAGCAAGGTATGGCTTTCCGGCGGGGATATCCCGGCGGAGATGGACAAAGAGATCAAGGAATTTTTGAGTGAGTAAGGGAGCAGACGATGGCAAATTGGAGCAATGAGGCCGAAGCCCGCGAGCAGATCAAGGCGCTGGTGGCAGAATATTACCATGACTTTAAGGAGAAAAAGGCGGATTTCAAGCCCGGCGACCGCGTTACTTATGCATCCCGCGTGTTTGATGAAAAAGAAATGTGCGCCCTGACCGATGCAACGCTGGATTTCTGGCTGACCACCGGCCGCTTTGCGGATGAATTTGAAAAAGAGTTTGCCAAGTGGATCGGCGTAAAGTTCGCCAACCTGGTCAACTCCGGCTCCTCCGCCAACCTGATTGCCTTTATGGCGCTCACCGCCCCGGAACTCGGCGACCGCCAGATCAAAAAGGGCGATGAGGTCATCACTGTGGCATGCGGGTTCCCCACCACTGTCACCCCGGCGCTGCAGTATGGCGCTGTGCCGGTGTTTGTGGATGTAACCGTGCCGCAGTACAACATTGATGTGACCAAGCTGGAAGCCGCTCTTTCCCCCAAGACCAAGGCAGTCATGATCGCCCATACCCTGGGCAACCCGTTTGACCTGTCCGCCGTCAAAGCCTTCTGCGATGCCCATAACCTCTGGCTGGTGGAGGATAACTGCGATGCCCTGGGCACCCAGTACACCATCAACGGCGAAACCCGCTTTACCGGAACCTGGGGCGATATCGGCACCTCCAGCTTCTACCCGCCGCACCACATGACGATGGGCGAGGGCGGCTGCGTGTATACAAACAGCCCGCTGCTGAACCGCCTGATCAAGAGCTACCGCGACTGGGGCCGCGACTGCATCTGCCCGTCCGGCCATGATAACTTCTGCGGCCACCGCTTTGACGGTCAGTATGGCGAACTGCCCGCAGGCTATGACCACAAGTACGTTTACAGCCACTTTGGCTATAACCTGAAAGTGACCGATATGCAGGCCGCCATCGGCTGCGAACAGCTGAAAAAGTTCCCCAGCTTTATCGAGCGCCGCCGCCATAACTGGGACCGCCTACGCGCAGCCCTGGAACCGGCCGCCGATAAGCTGATCCTGCCGGAACCGGCCGCCAACAGCCGCCCGTCCTGGTTTGGCTTCCTGATTTCGGTCAAGCCGGAATCCGGCCTGGACCGCAACGCCGTGACCCGCTATATTGAGGACCACAATGTCCAGACCCGCCTGTTGTTCAGCGGCAACCTGATCAAGCACCCCTGCTTTGACCAGATCCGCGGCACCGACGCCTACCGCGTGGCAGGGGAGCTGACCAACACTGACTTTATCATGAACAACACCTTCTGGGTCGGCGTGTACCCCGGCATGACCGATGAGATGATCGACTATATGGCAAAGATCATTATTGAAGCGGTGAACCAGTAAAAAGCGCTGATAAGATGAATCAATAAGAAAAAGCAAAGCCGTGCTGATAAGAAAAAATGGCTGCTGCACTGCGGTAAATTATCAATACAGGCTTTGCTTTTTGATTGCTTATAAAGAATAATAAAGGAACGGGATCCATGCAAAAAATGTTGGCACTGTTGGGAGCAAAAAGCAAAGAGGAATTTGTTGCGCTGCTTGCACAGTTTATCAAGTTTGGCCTTGTTGGCGTAAGCAACACGGCGGTATCGATGGCGGTGTATTATATCTTTTTGTGGATCAGCCCAGACCTGTATATGGTAGGCAGCGTTCTGGGAACAATTCTGAGCATTGCCAATGCCTTTTTTTGGAACGATAAGTTTGTGTTTACCGGGAATGCAAACGATTGGCGCAGTAAACTGAAACGCCTTGGAAAAACATATGTCAGCTACGGCGGCACGTCGATCCTTTCTAATGTTTTGCTTTGGATAGAGGTTACGTTCTTCAGCGTAAGCAAAACGATCGCGCCGATTGTAAATTTGCTGGTCACGATTCCGCTGAATTTTATCATCAACAAGTTGTGGACATTTAAGGAAAGATAAACGACAAAATGTTTCCCGTCAACGATGTGGAGCTTATCCGGCACGGAAAAGTGCGGTATCGGGATCCCTAACCATCATCCGACTCAACGAGGTTGGTTGGCGGTGCTTTATTGTTGAAAATAAGACTGCAAAATATATCGGTAAAAAATATGGGAAACCAGGGAATATCTGATACATAACCGGGAACAGAAATAGGGCAAGGCTGTGTATGGACAACATGACAACAAATAACGAGAATAAATCTGGTATCAGCATTGGATTAGATCAGCTGTTGCCGGAAGATAACAAATCGGTGCAGCTGGGACTGAATTATGGCCAGAATGAATGCAACAGCCAGCGCGTGCTGAAAGAGAATAACACGAAACGGGGAAAAGGCCTTTTTGGTAAAAAAGAAAGAGGGAGCAATCCGTTCTGGAAAAAAACGGCCAAGCTGTACTGTGTACTCAGCGCAGTGTGTGCCATTGTGGTTATGGTAACGCTGTATGTTACCCATGGTGATTTTCTTTCGTACTTTTTATACCATGATACACTGGATGCCGGCATGGATTTTTTCCATAGCATTGAATATGTTCGTGGACGCCAGCCGTATGCGGTGTTTGACACACTGTATCCGCCCTTGGCAAATTTGTTCTTTTATGCCCTGTTTTTACTGGTGCCTGCTTCGGTATCTGATAACTGGACCTATGACTTTGAGGCGTCAGTTGCCATGCGCGGCACAGAAACTGATTTACGCACAACACAGTCGTGCTTTTTGCTATACGTCTTTTTTGTGGTGCTGGCGGTTCTTTTGCTGGCGGTTTTGCTCCGTGACGTGATGCAAAATGCCCAGTGGGCCAGGGCCAGTACGTTTTTTGCCTTGTTCAGCTTTGGTGTGCTTAATGCGGTAGACCGCGGCAATATTATTTTGCTGGCGGCGGGGCTTTCGCTTTTTTTCGTCATGTATCACCGTTCAAAGCGCGCATGGGTGCGGGAACTGGCATTGGTTGCACTGGCAGTAGCAGCCGGACTTAAAATTTATCCCGCATTCTTAGGTGTTATGCTTTTAAGAAACCGGGATTTCAAAGCAGCAATCCGCACGGTGTTTTATGGCATTGCAGCGTTGGTGCTCCCGGTGTTTGCCTTCCAGGAGGGCGTGTACGGCTTGCAGCTTTGGCTGAAGATTTTGTTCTCTTTTGGAAGTAAAAGTAAAACACCTTGGGCAGGCAATGGCATCAACAGCATGTTCGCACATGGGGCGCATCTGGTGGACCTGATTGCTGGAACCAGCAATGCAACGGTATCTTTTTTTGCAGCAGCCTTTGCTGTGGCGGCGGTATTGGTTGTGTGTGCTCTGCTCTGCCGCCAGGAATGGCAGGCGTTGCTGCTGATTACCGTGGCTATGATGTACCAAAGCCAAGGCAACTATATTTACTGCATGGCGCTGATTCCGCTGGCGTATTTTCTTGCCCAGGAAAAGGTGATGACACGTCAAAATATATTGCCTTTTGCGGTTTTGATGGTATTTAATCTGCCGCTTCCAATCTTTGAAGAGCGTAACTCTTATATTCGCAACACCATTGTACAGTTGGCAATACTGACAGCTATCATCTGGGGCGTTGTACAGGCAGTAAATTGTGTGTTGGCAGCGCTGAAAACCAAAAAGCCTGAACAATCAAAACTAGATAGAAAAGCTGCACGCAGCACGCTGGTTACTTTCGGCGCTTCACTGGGGGCATTGGCAGTTTCCCTTGCCGTTTTCTATGGCGTGTGGGTGCTGTATAATGCGCCGTCTATTACCATGCAGCTGGGGGATGGCATTTATAACACAGAATATTATACTCCTGAAAACTCCAACAAAGAGCTGCCGTTTTACTGGTGCAAGAAAAGTGCGGAGATCAAACTGGTAAACCCGCAGCTGAATACGGAAAGGTACACCTTTACCTTTACAGTGGGAGATTATTTCTTTGATATTTCTGACCGCCCCAGCATTACCATTACCTTCGGTGACAGTAGCCAGACCTTTGTGGTCAGCCAGGAAAACATGAAAATCCGCTATACTGCGGATATTCCTTTTGGTGAAAGTACAATCGATATTAGCTACAGCGGCAAGCGGGTCGATGCCCCGCAGGATTCCAGAACTTTGTATTTTGTAATGGTTCAGCCGCAGCTTGAACGGATTAAATAAAAGGAGGACACCCCCAATGAAACAGCGTCTGGCCGATTATGTGGCCGATTTTCTTGCGGCGCACGGCGTTACGGATGTGTTCAGCGTGGTGGGCGGCGGCGCCATGCATCTGAATGATGCACTGGGCCACCACCCGGCGCTGCATGTTACCTATAACCATCACGAGCAGGCAAGTGCCATTGCGGCGGAAGCATACGCCCGTATTGATAACAAAATTGCCGCCCTGTGCGTTACCACCGGCCCCGGCGGCACCAACGCCCTGACCGGTGTGGTGGGCGGCTGGCTGGATTCTATCCCTATGTTCGTGATCTCCGGCCAGGTTCGGTACGATACCACGGCCCGCTATGCCGCGCAGTTTACCGATGGCCTGCCCCTGCGCGCGGTGGGCGACCAGGAATACGATATCACCAAATCTGTTGCCCCCATGACCAAATACGCCACCATGCTGGAAGACCCGAACCAGATCCGCTATGTGCTGGAAAAAGCCTGGCACCTGGCAACCACCGGCCGCCCCGGCCCGGTGTGGATCGATATCCCGGTCAACTATCAGGGCGGCTACATTGAAACCGACAGCCTGCCCGGCTATGACCCGGCGCAGGACGATGCCCGGCTGCCGCCCCCGGTGGACGATGCCACCGTGCAGATGGTGCTGGAAAAGATCCGCCACGCCAAGCGCCCGGTGTTCCACGCCGGATACGGCATCCGGCTTTCCGGCGGGTACGCAGCGTTCCGCGCCGTGGCGGAAAAGCTGAACATCCCCATTGTGACCTACTGGAACGCCGTGGACCTGATCGAGGACGAAAACCCGCTTTACTGCGGTCGTGCCGGCAATATGGGCGACCGCCCTGGCAACTGGGCCATCCAGAACGCAGACCTGATTCTGGCTGTGGGCACCCGCATTTCCATCCGCCAGGTGGGCTATAACTGGAAAACCTGGGCCCGTGCGGCGGAAGTCATCATGGTGGATATTGACCGCGCCGAGATGAAAAAGCACACCCTGCATGTGGAGCACCCCGTGTGGGCGGATGCCAAGGACTTTCTGCAAAAGCTGGATGCCGCCGCAGCGCCGCTGACCCCTGTCAGCCAGGCAGCGGACTGGCTGGCAACCTGCCAGCGATGGAAAAAAGATTACCCCGCCGTGCTGCCGCGCCAGTGGGAAGAAAACGGCACCACCGCCAATGTGTACGCCTTTGTGCGCTACCTCAGTTCCCGCCTGCCGGAAAACAGCCTGACCGCAGTTTCCAACGGCGCCTGCTGCGTGGTGGGCAATCAGGCGTATGTCATCCAAAAAGGCAGCCGCATGGCCAACAACAGCGCCATTGCCAGCATGGGTTACGGCCTGCCCGCCGCCATTGGCACTTGCATTGCAGGCGGCGCCCGCCGTACCACCATCTGCCTGGAAGGCGATGGCTCTATCATGATGAACCTGCAGGAATTGCAGACCATCCTGACAAATAAGCTGCCGATCAAGATTTTCCTCATCAACAATAACGGCTACCACTCCATCCGCCTGACCCAGAACAACCTGTTCAAAGACCATTGCAAGATCGGCATTGGGCCGGAGAGCGGGGATCTGTCCTTCCCGGAGTTCCGCAAAATTGCCGAAGCGTTCGGCTACCCGTATTACTGCGCACATTCCAACGCTGAGATGAAACAGGTG
>ENA-OPAP01000899-OPAP01000899.1-human-gut-metagenome-genome-assembly--contig:-NODE-899-length-14335-cov-2.923599_pt1 | contig 14335 bp, 7 predicted proteins | sample MGYA00241059_ERZ501434 | MGnify/ENA primary metagenome ERZ501434 (study PRJEB25962, sample SAMEA1967055) | human gut metagenome | biome: human gut; feature: human-associated habitat; material: faeces...
TGCCCGAATGGCTGGCAAAGGAACAGCCGGACGTGCTGTGCCTGCAGGAAACCAAGATGCAGCGTGAGCAGGCCAATTTTGAGTTTCCCGGTTATTTTGAATACTGGAACAGCGCCGAGAAAAAAGGTTATTCCGGCACAGCAATTTTCAGTAAAACGGAACCAATCAGCGTAACCTACGATATGGGCATTGAAGAACACGATAAGGAAGGGCGCATTATTTGTGCGGAATACGATAAGTTTTACCTTGTAAACGTGTATGTGCCCAACGCCCAGCGTGATTTGGCGCGCCTGCCGTACCGCGTAACCTGGGAAGATGCCTTCCGCAATTACGTAGGCGAGCTGAACGCCAAAAAGCCGGTGCTTATCTGCGGCGATATGAATGTGGCGCGTAATTTTATTGATATTAAAAACGCCAAAAACAATGTCGGCAATGCCGGTTTTACCAACGAAGAACGTGCAAAAATGGAAGAACTTTTGCAGTCCGGCTTTGTGGATTCTTACCGCCATTTATATCCTGATAAGGAGGGCGCTTATACATGGTGGTCTTACATGTTTAAAGCACGCGAAAAGAACGTGGGATGGCGTATTGACTACTTCCTTGTATCACAGAAAATGCAGGACGAAATTGAGGATGCATTGATTTACCCCGAGATTATGGGCAGCGACCACTGCCCTGTAGGTTTGATTTTAAAATAATGCTGTGAGGCGTTAATTATGGATTTTAACATAAAAGCACCGTTTGAACCTGCCGGTGACCAGCCGCAGGCTATAGAAGAACTTGTTGACGGTGTAAACAAAGGGCTGCATACGCAGGTGCTTCTGGGTGCAACCGGCACGGGCAAAACCTATACCATTGCGCAGGTTATTAACCGTGTGCGCAAACCGACTCTTGTTATTGCGCACAACAAAACACTTGCGGCCCAGCTTGCCAGCGAGTTAAAGGCATTTTTTCCGGATAACGCGGTTGAATATTTTGTATCTTACTACGATTATTATCAGCCGGAAGCCTATATTCCGCAGAGCGATACTTATATTGAAAAAGACGCGTCAATCAATGATGAAATAGATAAACTGCGCCACTCTGCTACCAGCGCGCTGTTTGAACGCCGCGACGTAATTATTGTTGCCAGTGTGTCGTGCATTTATGGCCTGGGTGCACCGCAAGAATACTACGATATGGTGCTTTCGCTGAGGACGGGGCAGATTATTGACCGTCAGGCTATTTTGCGCAAGCTGGTGGAAATTCAGTATGACCGCAACGATATTGCTTTCCAGCGCGGCACATTCCGCGTGCGCGGTGATGTAATTGAAGTTATTCCTGCTGGTTACAATGAAAAAGCCGTGCGCATAGAAATGTTTGACGACGAGGTTGACCGCATACTGGAAATTGACGTGCTGACCGGTGAAGTGCTGGCGCAGCGCACGCATGTGGCAATTTTTCCGGCGTCGCACTATGTAACTTCGCGCGAGAATCTGGAACGCGCGATGGAGGACATAAAGGTTGAACTGAAAGAACGGCTGGAATACCTTAATGAGCATAACAAGCTGCTGGAGGCTCAGCGCCTTGAGCAGCGTACAAACTACGATTTGGAAATGATGAACGAAATGGGCTACTGCTCCGGCATCGAAAACTATTCGCGCCATCTGGCAGGGCGCAAAGCGGGCGAAGCACCGTTTACGCTGGTAAATTATTTCCCGGATGATTTTTTGCTGGTGGTTGACGAATCGCACGTTACGCTGCCGCAGATACGCGCCATGTACGCCGGTGACCGTTCGCGCAAGGAAATGCTTGTGGAGCACGGTTTCCGCCTGCCGTCGGCGTTTGATAACCGCCCGCTGACTTTTGACGAGTTTCAGTCGCAGATAAAGCAGGCAATTTACGTATCGGCAACGCCGGCCAAATACGAGCTGGAACATGCCGATAAGGTTGTGGAGCAGATTATCCGCCCGACAGGGCTTTTGGATCCTAAAATTGAAATACGCCCGATTAAGGGGCAGATTGATGATTTACTGACGGAAATAAATAAAGTTACCTCCGCCGGTGAGCGCACGCTGGTAACAACGCTGACCAAGCGCATGGCGGAAGACTTGACGGATTATTTAAAAACTGCCGGTGTGCGCGTGCGTTACCTGCATTCGGAAATTGCCACAATTGAGCGCGGTGCGATTATTGATGACCTGCGCAGCGGCAAGTTTGACGTACTGGTAGGCATTAACCTTCTGCGCGAAGGGCTTGACTTGCCGGAAGTTTCACTGATAGCCATTCTGGATGCCGATAAGGAAGGCTTCCTGCGCAGCGATACTTCCATGATTCAGACTATCGGGCGCGCGGCCCGCAACGAGCACGGGCGCGTAATTATGTACGCCGACCGCATAACGGATTCGATGCAGCGCGCCATTGACGAAACCGAACGCCGCCGCGAAAAACAGGCCGCGTACAATAAAGAACACGGCATTACGCCGAAAACGGTTTACAAAGAGCAGCGCCAGCTGATTAAGCTTACCAAGGTTGCCGAAGAAACCGGCATTGATGATTACAGCGAAAAGGCACTGAAAAAACGCAGCATTAAAGAAATTGAAAAACTGGCGCGCACGCTGGAAAAAGAAATGACGGAAGCCGCCAAAGCGCTTGACTTTGAACGCGCCGCCGAGCTGCGCGACCGTTTGATTGTAACCAAAGGGCTGCTGGGCGAAAAATTAGTGCCTAAGAAACGTAAAAAATAGAGGAAAACATGAAAGACCAGATTGTTGTAAAAGGAGCAAGACAGCATAATTTAAAAAATATTACCGTGGAAATACCGCGCGACAAACTGGTGGTAATTACGGGTTTAAGCGGCAGCGGCAAATCGTCGCTGGCGTTTGATACGATTTATGCCGAAGGGCAGCGCCGCTATGTGGAATCGCTTTCGGCCTATGCCCGCCAGTTTTTGGGGCAGATGGACAAGCCCGATGTTGATTATATTGAAGGACTTAGCCCGGCTATTTCCATCGACCAGAAAACAACCAGCCGCAACCCGCGTTCTACCGTTGGCACCGTTACGGAAATTTACGATTATTTAAGGCTGCTGTTTGCGCGTATCGGCGAGCCGCACTGCCCTAAATGCGGCAAATTGATTGAACGCCAGACCGTGCAGCAGATTGTTGACCATGTACTGGCCATGCCGCAGGGAACAAGGTTTATGGTAATGGCGCCGCTGGTGCGCGGACGCAAGGGCGAACATGCCAAAATAATGGACCAGATGCGCAAAGCAGGTTACGTGCGCATGTTTGTTGACGGCGAAGTGCGTACCCTTGATGAAGAAATTAAGCTGGAAAAAAATAAAAAGCACAGCCTGTCCGTTGTTATCGACCGACTTGCTGTGCGCGATGGCATTACCCAGCGCCTTACCGATTCCGTGGAAACGGCTCTGAAGCTGGCGGAAGGGCTTGTTGAAATTAACGTTATCGGCGGAGAAACGCAGATGTACAGCGAAAACTTTGCGTGCAGCGACTGCGGAATCAGCCTGCCGGAAATTGAGCCGCGCCTGTTTTCGTTTAACAACCCTATGGGGGCCTGCCCGGCCTGTACCGGCCTTGGCATGAATATGGAACTGGATAAATCGCTGATTATTCCGGATGGCAGCAAAACCTTTGCCGAAGGCGTTATTGCCGCGCTTTCAACAAACCAGGAAGCCTACCATATGAAGCAGCTGGCAGCTGTTTTAAGTTATTACGGTTATTCGCTTGATACCGTATGGAACGATCTGCCCAAAGATATGCAGGAAATTTTGTGGTACGGCAGCGGCGAGCAGAAATTTTCGTTTATGTATGAAAATTTGCAGGGAGAAGTAAAAAAACATACCACGCCGTTTGAAGGCATAATTCCGCTTTTGCGCCGCCGTCACCGCGAGGCGTTCAGCGAGCGCATGCGCCTTGATATTGAAAGCTTTATGACGAGTACGCCCTGCCCGGTGTGCCACGGTGCGCGCTTGAAACCGGAGGTGCTGTCGATACTCGTCGGCGGCAAAAATATTTGTGAAGTTACTGCCCTTACCGTGCGTGACGCGATAAATTTTTTTGAAACGCTGAACCTTACGGAACGCCAGCAGTTTATTGCCCGCCAGATTTTAAAGGAAATACTGGCACGCCTGCGTTTTTTAAATGATGTAGGGCTTGATTATTTAACGCTTGACCGTGCCGCAGGTACGTTAAGCGGCGGCGAAGCGCAGCGCATACGTCTTGCCACGCAGATTGGCAGCGGGCTTGTCGGCGTGCTGTACATTCTGGACGAGCCTTCTATTGGCCTGCATCAGCGCGATAACAGCAAACTTCTGGCAACTTTGCAGCATCTGCGGGATTTGGGCAACACGCTGCTGGTTGTTGAACATGACGAAGAAACCATGTATGCCGCAGACCAGATTATTGATATCGGCCCCGGTGCCGGTGAACACGGCGGGAACGTAGTTGCGCAGGGCACGGCAGATGAAATCAAACTGGTGGAAAACTCCGTTACCGGGCAGTATTTAAGCGGCCGCAAGTTTATTTCCGTGCCGAAAAAACGCCGTGAGTGCGACGGGCGTTATATAGAAATTATCGGCGCTAAAGCCAATAACCTTAAAAACATAGATGTAAAAATTCCGCTGGGCGTGTTTACCGTTGTTACCGGCGTCAGCGGCAGCGGCAAATCCACGCTGATTAACGATATTTTGTACAACTCGCTGGCGGCAAAGCTGCACGGTGCGCGTCTGCGCCCTTCGGAACATAAGGAAATACGCGGGCTGGAAAATATCGACAAAATTATTAATATCGACCAGTCTCCGATTGGGCGTACACCGCGCAGCAACCCGGCAACATATACGGGCGTGTTTGATTTTATACGCGAACTGTTCAGCCAGACTAACGAAGCAAAAATGCGCGGCTACAAGCCGGGGCGTTTCAGCTTTAACGTGAAGGGCGGGCGCTGTGAAGCCTGCCGCGGCGACGGTATGAACAAGATTGAAATGAACTTTTTGCCGGATGTGTATGTGCCGTGCGAAGTTTGCCACGGAGCGCGCTATAACCGCGATACGCTTGAAGTGCATTATAAAGGGAAAAGCATTGCCGAAGTGCTGGACATGACGGTAACGGAAGCCTGCGAATTTTTTAAGAACCTGCCGCGTATTGCACGCAAACTGCAGGTGCTGGAAGATGTCGGGCTGGGCTATATCCACCTGGGGCAGGCAGCAACAACGCTTAGCGGCGGCGAAGCGCAGCGCGTAAAACTGGCAACGGAGCTCAGCCGCCGCAGCACAGGCAAAACGCTGTACATTCTGGACGAACCTACAACCGGCCTGCACATTGCCGATGTGCACCGCCTGGTCAAGGTGCTGGATAAGCTGGCCGATGCGGGCAACACCGTGATCGTGATCGAGCATAACCTGGATGTGATCAAGCGTGCCGACTATATCATCGACCTGGGGCCGGAGGGCGGCAGCGGCGGCGGTACCATTGTGGCAACCGGTACGCCGGAACAGGTGGCCCAGAACCCGAACTCCTTCACCGGCCAGTACCTGAAACCCGTGCTGGAGCGCGCCTGGAAACTGCAGGGCACAGCTCCGGCCCCCGTGCCGGAAGAGCCGGGACGCCCGGCGCCCGCAGAGGAAAAAGCCTCCGCCCAGCCGCCGCGCAAACGCAAAAAAGCAGACAAAAAATAACCACAACAGGGAACTTTGTGCAGCAAAAACGCAAAATTGGATTTGACAATTCCTGTCAACCTGTGGTTTAATTATCTTTACGCGCCTGAAAAAGCAAAATTCTGCGCGCACAGGGGTACGCAGCAGCGTGATTCCCTGCATCCAAAACGGGAGGGAACTGCCGAATGGCAAAAAAGAAGGAAGAATACGGCAACGAAAGCATCAAGAGCTTAAAAGGTGCAGACCGTGTGCGCAAGCGCCCGGCCGTTATCTTTGGCTCTGACGGTGTGGAAGGCTGTGCCCATTCCATTTTTGAGATCGTATCCAACTCCATCGACGAAGCGCGTGACGGCCACGGCAACAAAATCAACGTTACCCTTTACCCGGATCACTCTGTGGAAGTAGAGGACTTTGGCCGCGGTATCCCCGTCGATTACAATAAAGCTGAAGAACGCTGGAACTGGGATCTTGTGTTCTGCGAACTGTACGCGGGAGGCAAATATGGCGAGGGCAGCGGCAACTATGACTTTTCCCTTGGCCTGAACGGCCTTGGCCTTTGCGCCACCCAGTATTCCAGTGAATGGATGACTGCGGATATTTACCGCGATGGCATGCACTATCACCTGGATTTCAAAAAAGGTGAGAATGTCGGCGGGCTGAAAAAAGAGCCGTTCACCGGCCGCCGCACCGGCTCCGTCATCCGCTGGAAACCGGACACCGATGTGTTTACCGACATCAATGTTCCGGCGGATACCTTCAAGGATATGCTGCGCCGCCAGGCCGTTGTCAATGACGGTGTGACTCTCGTGTTCAACGACCGCACGGGCGAACGTGCCGAAAAAATCGAATATTTCTATGAGCATGGCATTCAGGACTATGCCAATGAGATCGCCGGTGAGGGAACCCTGACCCCGGTGCATTTCTGCTCCGGTTCCGCAATCGGCCGCGACCGTGATGATCAGCCGGAATATCAGGTCAAAATGAACGTGGCGTTCTGCTTTTCCAACGCGGTGCAAACGCTGGAATACTATCACAACTCTTCGTGGCTGGAGCACGGCGGCAGCCCGGACCGCGCTGTCCGCCTGGCCTTTGTCAACCAGATCAACAACTGGCTGAAAAATAAGGGTCTGTACAAGAAAAACGAAAGCTCCATCACCTTCAACGATGTGCAGGACTGCCTGATTCTGGTTTCCTCTAGCTTCTCCACCCGCACCAGCTACGAGAACCAGACCAAAAAGGCCATCACCAACAAGTTTGTGGCCCAGGCCATGACGGAGTTCCTCAAGCACCAGCTGGAAGTCTACTTTGTGGAGCACCCGGACGAAGCCGAAAAAGCCTGCAAGCAGGTGCTAATCAATAAGCAAAGCCGCGAGCACGCCGAAAAAGCGCGTGTGTCCATCAAAAAAACAATGACCCAGCAGATGGACCTGGCCAACCGCGTGCAGAAATTTGTGGACTGCCGCACCAAGGATGCCACCCGCCGCGAACTGTACATCGTGGAGGGCGATTCCGCTATGGGCGCGGTCAAACAGAGCCGCGATTCGGAGTTCCAGGCTATCATGCCCATTCGCGGCAAGATCCTGAACTGCCTGAAGGCCGATTACGCCCGCATTTTCAAGTCTGACATTATCACAGACTTGATCCGCGTGATGGGCTGCGGCGTGGAGCTGGGCGGCAGCCACAATAAGGACCTGGCTACCTTTAATCTGGACAACCTGCGCTTTAACAAGATCGTCATCTGTACCGATGCTGATGTGGACGGTTATCAGATCCGCACCTTGGTGCTGACGATGCTCTACCGCCTGACCCCCACCCTCATCAATCAGGGGTATGTGTATATCGCGGAATCCCCGCTGTATGAGATCAACACCAAAAATAAGACCTACTTTGCCTATACCGAGCCGGAAAAGGCCGATATCATGAAGCGGATCGACGGCCAGAAGTTTACGATCCAGCGATCCAAAGGTCTGGGCGAAAACGACCCCGAAATGATGTGGCTGACCACCATGAGCCCCGAAAGCCGCCGCTTAATTAAAGTTCTGCCCACCGATGTTCAGCGCACGGCGGAAGTGTTTGACCTGCTCCTGGGCGATAATCTGCAGGGCCGCAAGGAGCACATTGCGGAGCACGGCGCTGAATATCTGGACGATCTGGATGTATCTTAATCAGGGGAGGAGAGAGCAAAATGGCAAAAAAAGCAACCAAAAAGAAAGCCGCCCCTGCCCGCCCGCAGCTGGGCGATAACGTCGAGATCCTCTCTGCCGGTGAGGTCATCGAAAGCCCCATTACCGATACGCTGGAAACAAACTACATGCCTTACGCCATGAGCGTTATTGTTTCCCGCGCGCTGCCGGAAATTGACGGCTTCAAGCCCGCCCACCGCAAACTGCTGTATACCATGTACGGCATGGGCCTGCTGAAAGGCGCCCGCACCAAAAGCGCCAACATCGTGGGCAGCACCATGCACCTGAACCCCCACGGCGATGCCGCCATTTACGACACCATGGTGCGTATGGGCCGTTCCAACGAAAGCCTGCTGGTGCCCTTTGTGGACTCCAAGGGTAACTTTGGCAAGGCGTACAGCCGCGATATGGCTTACGCTGCCGCTCGTTACACCGAGGCAAAGCTGGAACCCGTGTGTGAAGAGCTGTTCCGCGATATCGACAAGGATACCGTGGATTTTGTGCCCAACTATGACGGCACCACCACCGAACCGACGATGCTGCCGGTCACCTTCCCGACCATTCTGGCCAACAACACACTGGGCATTGCGGTCGGTATGGCGTCCAACATCTGTTCCTTCAACCTGGTGGAGCTCTGCAATGCAACCATCGCCCTGATGAAAGACGACCAGGCGGACCTGGCCCAGCTGATGCCCGCGCCGGATTTTGTCGGCGGCGGTTCCATCCTGTATGATGCCGCCGAGATGCAGAATGTGCTGGAAAAAGGCCGCGGCAGCATCCGCGTGCGCGCCCAGTGGGCTTACGATAAAGAGAACAACTGCATTGACATCACCCGCATTCCGCCGACCACAACGGTGGAAGCCATCATGGATAAGATCACCGAGCTGGTCAAACTGGGCAAGATCCGTGAGATCAGCGATATGCGTGATGAAACCGACCTGAACGGCTTGAAGCTGACCATCGACCTCAAGCGCGGCCAGGACCCGGACAAGCTGATGGCGCGTCTGTTCAAGGCAACCCCGCTGGAGGACAGTTTTGCCTGCAACTTCAATGTGCTGATCGGCGGCCAGCCCCGCGTGTTGGGCGTGCGCCAGATTTTGTTGGAGTGGATCGCATTCCGCTCCGAATGCGTGCGCCGCCGCACCTACTATGATCTGCAGGGCAAGCAAAAGCGTCTGCACCTGCTGCGCGGCCTGGAAGCTATCCTGCTGGATATTGATAAGGCAATTGAAATTGTGCGCAACACTGCGGAAGAATCCGAGGTTGTGCCCAACTTGATGATCGGTTTTGGCATTGACGAAGTGCAGGCTGAGTATGTGGCGGAAATCAAGCTGCGCCACCTCAACCGTGAGTATATCCTCAAACGCACCGAGGAAATTGAGGAACTGGAAAAGGCGATCGCAGACTTGGAAGATGTTCTCAAACGCCCCGCCCGCATCCGCAAGATCATTATGACCGAGCTGGGCGATGTTGCCAAAAAGTATGGCAGCCCCCGCAAAACGGAAATCCTGTACGACCTGCCGGACGATTCTGCTGCCGATGAGCAGAACGAGATCCCGGATTACCCGGTCACGGTGTTCTTTACGCGGGAAGGCTACTTCAAAAAAATTACCCCGCAGAGCCTGCGCATGTCTGGCGAGCAGAAGCTGAAAGACGGCGACGAGGTGGTTTATACCAAAGAGACCACCAACAGCGCCGAGCTGCTCTTCTTTACCAACCATGCCCAGGTGTACAAATCCCGCGCATCGGAATTTGCCGATACCAAGGCCAGCGTGCTGGGTGATTATGTCGCTTCCAAGCTGGAAATGGAAGAGGGCGAAGTGCCGCTGTTCATGACGGTCACAGTCGATTACCGTGGTTACATGCTGTTCTTCTACCAGAACGGCAAGTGTGCAAAGATCCCGCTGGCCAGCTATATGACCAAGCAGAACCGCCGCAAGCTGCTGAAAGCCTATAGCGATAAGGAAGAACTTGCCGCAATGCTGCACATTGAGGAAGAAACCGAGCTGGCCGTCTTCACCAGCGGCGGCACCGGTGGCCCACGCTTGATCCTGGTCGGCAGTGCGCTGATTCCCGAAAAGGCTACCCGCGATACCGCCGGTATCAACATGGTAACGCTGAAAAAGAACGCCCGAATCGCCAAAGTGCGCCCGGCGGCGGGGCTGGAACTGAAAGACCCGCACCGCTACCGCGTGCGCACCCTGCCCGCAGCCGGCGCGCTGCTCCGCCAGGAGGACACGACCGAGCAGATGAGTCTGTAAGGAGCAAAAAAAGGCAATGCAATCTTTTTCTGCACAAGGCAGGGTAAAGTTCTTGCATTTTGCTTTTTGGTATGTTATATTATAACCTGTATGAGAGTTAGGGCAGGCCGAAACATCCGTTTTGGCTGTGGCCTGAAAAGGAGTTGCTGTTAATCCATGACCGCTTATGAAATCGCGTTCGGCGTTGTGCTGATCATTGTTTCGGTTCTGATCGTTGTGTTCACTTTGTCCCAGACCCAGAAAGGGCAGGGCCTGTCTGCTGCCATTATGGGTGATAGCAGCTTTATGGCTGCCGGCCGCGAGCGTGGCCTGGATGCCAAGCTGGCCAAAGTGACCAAAATCTGCGGCGCTGTTTTCTTTGTAGCTACGCTGCTGGTTGGTGTGCTGAGTGCCCGCTTGTAATTGAATGAAAGGAGAACGGTCTGGCCAATTTTGTTGGCGTTCCGCTTTCCCTTATTCAGGAACCGTCAACGACCCGCCCAATACCGCGGGTCGTTTTTTATGGGAAAAATAAAAAGGTCACAATGGTGCAGGTGCTGCCGCGAAACCAAAGGCCACGCCTGCTATGGAAGGATCCTGCCGGGGGGCAGGGTGACGTAAACGAGGAGTAAAAACAAAGGCATGGGCCTCTGCCTGTGCCCAACCCAAAGGAGAAAACATGACACCATTACAGAAAAATATTCTTGCAGCGTGCAAGCGCCGCCCCCAGACCCTGCGTGAACTGCAGAATGCTTTGCAGGTGGATAATTCCCGCCTGCGCAACACCGTAACCGGCATGGTAGCTACCGGTATGCTGTCCGCCCGCAACGGTACCTATGTTCCGGGCTTTGCCGTGATGGAAAATACCGATGCCCCCGCTGGCATTCCCTGCACACTGGTCAAACTGGCGGCCCGCTTCGGCTTTGCGTCCCGCGATGACGGCACCGGCGATATCTTTATTCCCGGCCGCGCCCTGCATGGTGCTATGCCGCAGGATAAAATCATCATCAAACTGTTCGACCACCCCCGTGTGGAGGGCAGCGCCGAGGGTGAAGTGGTGGAGGTGACCACCCCGCACAACACCTTTGCCGGTACCATTGTGCTGACTGAGGACGGCCGCCTTGCCGTGGAGCCGGACGGCTGCCGTGATGTGCGCATTGTGCTGGATAAAAAAGGCGTCAACGGCGCACAGCTGGGGGATAAGGTCGGTGCTATCCTGACCAACCGCGGCCAGCGCCATATGGACCACCGCTGCGCTGTTGCCGAGCGCTTCGGCACTTCCGACCGTGCAGCAGAGTGCGCCAAGGCTGTGCTGTATGGCCGTGATGTCCGCCAGGAATTCCCGGAGGAGGTATTGGCCGAAGCTCACGCATATGATAACGCTCTCATCGACCCCGCCGAAGCTGCCCACCGCGCCGACCTGCGCGGTCTGCCGATCTTTACCATCGACTCTGCCGAGACCAAGGATATCGACGACGCCATCAGCCTGATGAAGACCCAGAACGGCGGCTATGAGCTGGGCGTTCATATTGCGGATGTCAGCCACTATGTCCGCCCGGACACCGCGCTGGATAAAGAAGCTTATGAGCGCGCAACTTCCATCTATTACGCGGATAAAGTCATCCCCATGCTGCCCACCCAGCTTTCCAACGGCATCTGCAGCCTCAATGAAGGGGAGGAGCGCCTGGCGTTCTCCTGCCTGATGCAGCTGGATGAAAGCGGCAATATCCATAGCTATCAGTTCGTCAAGAGCGTCATCCGCAGCCGTGTCAAGGGCGTTTATAAAGAAATTAACGCTCTGTTGGACGGCTCCAATGACCCGGCTCTGGTGACGAAATATAAAGACGTTATGGCTCAGCTGCCCGCGATGACCGAGCTGTACGAAAAGCGCCTGGCTCTGCGCAAAGCACGCGGCGCGATGGACATCGAATCCGACGAAGCCAAGTTGGTCATGGACGAGGAAGGCCGCTGCGTGGATATCGTCAAGCGCACCCGCGGTGTGTCGGAGTGCATGATCGAAGAGTTCATGCTGCTGGCCAACCAGTGCGCTGCCAATGCGGGCCGCACCCATCATGTGCCGTTTGTGTACCGTATCCATGAAGCCCCCGATGCCGAGCGCATGGAAAAGCTGAGCAACACCCTGAAAGCCTGCGGCCTGAACGTCCACTTTGCCGGGGAAGTGCCCACCCAGCTGGAGCTTTCTGCCATTCTGGACGAAACCCGCGGCCAGCCCATCCAGATCCCGGTCCACACCGGTATCCTGCGCAGCATGCAGAAAGCTCGCTACTCTCCGGAGCCGAAAGGCCATTACGGCCTGGTGCTGGCAGACTATGCCCACTTTACCAGCCCCATTCGCCGTTACCCGGACCTTGCCATCCATCGCATCCTGACGGATATGCTGGTGGGCAAGCCGGAGCAGGAGCTCATCAAGGATTATACCGGTTTTGCCACCCACGCCAGCGAGCAGTCCAGCCGCCAGGAAGTTTCCGCCGTGCGCATTGAGCGCGATGTGGAGGACCTGTACAAGGCCGAGTATATGCACAACCACCTGGGCGAAGTCTACACCGGCACCGTGGCAGGTGTAACACCGCGCGGCATTTTTGTGGCGCTGGAAAACACCGTAGAGGGCTTTGTGCCTGCCGCACAGCTCTGCAAGGGCGAAGCCACTGTGGTGGAGGGCGTCAGCATTCTGGACCCGCTGACCGGAAAACGCTGGATGCTGGGCGACCCCGTCAAAGTGCAGGTGGCCGGTGCCAACGTTGCCCTTGGCCGCATTGATTTTGACTATATGCCGCTGTAATCATAGTTTTTTATAAAAAGAGCAAACAAATAAAAGCAAAGCTGCCGTCCCGTACTGATATGTACCCGGTTTTCTGGACACGGGTAAAAATCGAATAATTAAGAATCCATCATGGATGCTTCTCTGAATGTGGAGGGAGGCATCCATTTTGTTTTAGCTTGAATTCTGCTGTTATTATAATAGTCGATATAATCAGCAATGTGCCAAGAAAAATACACGAGACGATATAAATAAAAACTCCCCGGACAACATCCGAGGAGCCCTTATGCTCATGATAACCATATCCCCATAACCGCTTTTTGTCACAAAGATGGGTTCCTGCGTTTCGTGGCAGCGCTGCGAAATCGCATTGGTATTTTTCAGATCACGAATTGGGATAATTTCGGGCATAAGCTCAGCTCCTTTCGTGGCTTTATTATGCCACAAAAAGGGCCGCACTGATAACATGTAAAACTGTAAAACAAAAAAGCTACATCCAAATTGAATGTAGCTTTTCTGTGGCGGAAAGAAAGGGATTCGAACCCTTGAGGGCTTTAGGGGCCCTACACGATTTCCAGTCGTGCGCCTTAGACCAGCTCAGCCATCTTTCCACATATTCAGTTGCGCAGCGCCTGACTGCATGAGCTATTATAGCAATACAAACTCCAAATGTCAAGCCTTATTTTGCATTTTTTTGCAAAAAAATCTGCGATGGGCAAGGTGTATGCAAAACGTGCGTGCAAACTGCATATTTTGCACGTTTTATCCTCTTGCAAACGGCGGCGCAAGGTGCTAAAACTATAGGGGTATGAAACATCTAATAAGAGGTAAGGAGAGGATATTTCATGTATTCCGTGTTCCGTGACCTGGCGATCATCATTTTGAGCGCAAAGTTCTTTGCGCTGGTCGCCCGCAAATGCAAGGCCCCGCAGGTCGTGGGCGAAATCATTGCCGGCCTGATCATCGGACCGTGCCTGTTGAACCTGGTGCAGACCAGCGACGCCATCTCGATTTTTGCGGAAATCGGTGTGGTGCTGCTGATGTTCTCCACCGGCCTTGGCACGAATCTGAAGGAGCTGATGCGCGCAGGCCCCATTGCGACGCTGATCGCCTGCGTCGGCGTCTTTGTGCCGCTGGTAGGCGGTACGCTGCTGTATAGCGCATTCTACGGCTTTGCGGCGGTGGGCAGCCCGGAGTTCTACCGCGCGCTGTTCATCGGCACCATCATGACGGCGACGAGTGTCTCCATCACGGTGGCGACGCTGCAGGAGCTGGGCCATCTGAAAAGCTTCCTTGGTACGACCATCGTCAGCGCGGCAGTCATTGATGACGTCATCGGCATCATCGTGCTGACCTGCGTGCTGGGCGCCAGCTCGGGTGAGGGCACCGGCATCGGCGGCGTGCTCATCCAGACCGTGCTGTTCTTCCTCGTCGCCATCGGCGTCGGCGTCGTCATCCACTTTGCCATGAAATGGCTTGA
>ENA-OPAP01000902-OPAP01000902.1-human-gut-metagenome-genome-assembly--contig:-NODE-902-length-14257-cov-3.347909_pt1 | contig 14257 bp, 9 predicted proteins | sample MGYA00241059_ERZ501434 | MGnify/ENA primary metagenome ERZ501434 (study PRJEB25962, sample SAMEA1967055) | human gut metagenome | biome: human gut; feature: human-associated habitat; material: faeces...
GCAGCATTCCCTGCTCTGCCATCCAGACTTTATACCGGTCGTGGGGGATGGCAGAGCTTTCCAGCCGCTCCTCCTGTGCTGTGCTACTGTTGACACAGCTCAGTTCCAACCGCTGCCCGGTCAGGCAGTAGTGCATCATCAGCAGATAGCGGTATATAATGGTGTTTTGCAGGGCAGGAACTTTTTCAAGGGCTTTGTAAAGTTGGATCGTCCATGCCACACTGATCTCCAGCTTGCTGTAATATTTCAGCCCGTCCTCGATCCCGCGCATTGTCACATCCCGATGGAACACCGGCCCGATGACCCAGACACGCTTCAGTTTTCCCTCTTCCTTTTCAAAGGCTGCGCCCCACAAAAGACCCAATGCCGTCCCCAAGGTAACAGGTACATCGTCCCGATCTCCATGCTCCAGCATCCGCTGTTTGCAGCCGAACAGCTCAAATGCGCTGGCAAGAAAGGCCTCGTCCGGACAGTTGCTCCGTAGTAGCTTTCCCTGTGCATCATAGCACCATGTATAAACATTGCCGCCGCACTGGACAAGTTCGGAAAGCAGCATCATATTCTGGAGAACATCCATGTGTAACCCCTCCGGCTCATTGACTCATTGATAGAAATAGTATATCATACTTTCGTCGTTTTTTCTACCGATGCCCGGAGCCCCCTCTCAAGCTCCGCAATACTCCCCCAGCACCGCAAGGCTGGGCTTTGCGGTCCGCTCCATGGTTTCACGGTTCACGGCGATCAGGCCGAACTGCATGGCATAGCCCTTCTGCCACTCAAAGTTGTCCATCAGGCTCCAATGGAAGTAGCCCTTCACCGGGATGCCGTCGGCAATGCAGTGCTGCACGCCGTCCAGTTCCTGCCGGATAAACGCCACACGGCGGGTGTCATCGGCGGTGGCAATGCCGTTTTCGGTCACGATCAGATCACCCTTGAACGCTTCTGCCACCTTGCGGAGGACGTGTTCCAGTGCCTGCGGATAGACCTCGTAATCCATCTGGGTCAGCTCTGCGCCCTCCGGTGCCGGCAGCTGCCCCTGCGGGCCGTAAAGGGTGCGGGTGTAGTTCTGCACACCAAGGAAATCATCCTCTTTGATGTAGGGCAGATAATGGGTGAATTCCTCCTGCCATGCGGCCTCGGCAAAGGCTTCGCCGCCGGGCTGTGCCTGCAAGTCGTGGAGCGAGAGGGTCAGGCCCACCTTGACTTCCGGGCAGATGGCCTTGATGGCATCCCGTGCGGCTGCATGGGCGCGCAGCACCAGCAGATCGCCCTCCGGGGTGCGCTCGCTGACAAAGATCTGCGGCTGGGGTGTGCCGAACACCTGTGCATTCTCCACGGCAGCATACTTCATGTTTTCCATCATCTTCTGGAAGTTCATGCCCACCTGCACCGTGCCCTCGGCAGACTTTCCGGCTGCGGCGGCATTCTTGGCAGCCTGTTCTGCCATCAGACGGCCAGCTGCAAGCCCATGTTGGCCTCGTTGATGGTGCAGACATAATGCAGCTCGCTGCCCAGCTGCTCCATGACATAGGCTGCATAGTGCTTAAAGTCCTCCACGGTGGACTCTGCTTCCCAGCCGCCCTTGCAGATGAGCCACTTGGGGCTGGTAAAGTGCAGCAGGGTGACGATGGGCTCTACGCCGTGTGTCTTGCAGCAAGCGATCACCCTGCGGTAGTGTTCAATGGCTTCCGGGTCGAACGTTCCTTCCTCCGGCTCCACCCGTGCCCACTCGATGGAAAAGCGGTAGGCGTTCAGCCCGGCATCGGCCAGCAGCTTAATATCTTCTTCGTACCGATGATAATGGTCGCAGGCAATGCCGCTGGGCTCCGTAAAGCTGGAATGGGGCAACTGCTCCTGTGCCCAGTAGTCGCTGTTGGTATTATTACCCTCTACCTGATGGGCTGCTGTTGCAGCACCGATGAAAAAGCCTTTTTCAAATTTCTGCATGATGGTTCTCCTTTTATTCAGATTATTCAGAAGCCGAGTTTTCTCTTGTGCCTATTGTAACAGGTCTGTGCGGAGCAAAAAGGATAATTTTTCACGTTATTGGTAAATTTTTCGTTAAGCAGTCAGAACTGCGCGAATTTTTATCCTCAATTCAAGTTTTTTGTCCGGCATTACCTGTTGCATTCTGTTATTCTGGTGTCAGGAAAAGCGGAACCCGTTTCACATAAAAAGGAGGAAAAATCATTATGTTTCAAAAGAAACCCAGCGCCAGTGAGGTAGACGGCGTTCAGTACCGCCGCGCTAAAACATGGCAGATCATCTGCTACGCCTGCAACGCCTTCGTGGGCATGAGCGTCTACTCCCTGATTGGTATGGCAAGTTATTCTGCCAGTATCGGCTACGGCATCACCACTGCAACCGTTGGCATCATCCTGATGCTGGCCCGCATTCTGGACGGCTTTACCGACCCGATGCTGGCCTTTGTTTACGACCGCGTCAACACCCGTTTCGGTAAGCTGCGCGTTCTGCTGATCAGCGGCTACCTGATCGAGGCAGTCGGCCTGCTGTGCATGTTCAACCTGTGCTCCAGCAAGGGCTTCGGCTTGCCGGTGTTCGTTTTGACCTACATTATTTACATCATCGGCTATACCGTCACCAACATGACCGCCCAGACCCTGCCGGCTATTATGACCAACGATCCCCGCCAGCGTCCCACCATCGGTGTCTGGACCACTGCACTGAACTACGCCGTGCCCATGGGCATGAGCATGCTGATCTACACCGTCATCCTGCCCAAGTGCGGCGGCACCTTCAATCAGGACTTCCTCAGCACCGTCTGCACCATCGTCCTGATCATTGCCGGCATCGGCACCCTGATCGTCTGCGCTGGCATCTCCGCTTACGACAAGCCCGAAAACTTTGATAGCATCAGTAAAAATCACGAACCGCTGAAGGTTGCGGATATTCTTGAGGTGCTCAAGCACAACAAGCCCCTGCAGTGCTACATTGCCTCCAACGCTTCTGACAAGCTGGCACAGCAGGTGGCCAGCCAAGCCATCATCAACACGCTGTTCAACGGTATTTTGATCGGCAATATGGGTCTGGCCACCATTCTGACCGTCATCAGCATGGTTCCCTCCATCTTCTTTGCGGCGTTCGGTGCCAAGTATGTCGGCAAGCACGGCAGCAAAAACGGCATCGTCACTTGGACCTATGTCAGTATGACCATCACCGCCGCGCTGGTTCTGTTCTTTATCTTTGGCGACCCCACGCAAATCGGCGTTATGGGCAGCCCCTCCATGATTCTCTATGTGGTGCTGACCCTTTTGCAGAACGGTTCCAATATGTGCATCACCACCTCCAACACCTCGTATATGGCGGATGCCATTGACTTTGAGCTGGACCGCAGCGGGCGTTATATCCCCGCCGTTGTCTCCGGCACCTACAGCCTGGTCGATAAGCTCATCACCTCTTTTGCCGCTGTGATTGCTACCGGCGCTGTGGCGCTGCTGGGCTACACCACCACGATGCCTCAGCCCACCGACCCTTGCACAAGCGCGATTTTCTGGATGACGCTGAGCCTAAAGTTCGGTCTGCCCCTCATCGGCTGGGTCATTACGCTGGTTGCCATGCGCGAATGCCCGCTGACCAAGGAGGAAATGGTCAACGTCCAAAAGCGCATTGCCGAGAAAAAGGCTGCTGCGCAGTCTGAGTTCTATAAAAAACAGCTTCAGTAAGCCCATTAACCAAAGCCGAAAGGGTTTGCAGCCTTTTCGGTTCTTTGAAGTTAAAACCACCCATAAGGAGTCATTCTATGAGCAAAGCAATTCTGTTGAACACCGGTTGGACTTTTACCAAGGAAGGTCATGACGAACCGGTCACCCTTCCCCACACTTGGAACGCTGTAGACGGTCAGGACGGCGGCAACGACTACTACCGCGGCACTTGCAGCTACACCCGCAACCTGGAGAAACCGGAGCTGTCCGATGGCGACCGCGCGGTTTTGCAGTTTGACGGCGTTGCTATGACTGCAGTTGTCAGCCTGAACGGGGAGAAAGTGGCCGAGCACAAGGGCGGCTACTCCACCTTCCGTGTGGACATCACCGATGCCCTGCACGATGGTGCAAATGAGTTGATTGTTTCTGTTGACAACAGCGACAACGACACCGTCTACCCCCAGAAGGCCGACTTCACCTTCTACGGCGGCATTTACCGCGATGTAACGCTGCATGTTGTGCCCGCTGCACACTTTGCCCTTGCCGAAAACGGCGCTGTGCCCGTCAAGGTCACGCCTGCTGTGACTGACCTTGACGAGCGCCGCTGTGAGGTGACTGTTGAGGCGTTCGTTGTCGGCGCGCAGAGCGTCAACTTCACGCTTGACGGCCAGCAGACGAGTGCCGCCGTCAAGGACGGCACCGCCAGAGCCGTGTTCACGCTGGAGCATGCCCACCTGTGGGACGGTCTTGATGACCCGTATCTCTACACCGTAACTGCGCGGCTGGACAATGGCGAGACCGAGACCGCCCGCTTCGGCTGCCGCAAGTTTGAGATTGACCCGCAGAAGGGCTTCTTTTTGAACGGCCGCCCCTATCCCCTGCGCGGTGTCTCCCGCCATCAGGACCGCAAGGGTGCGGGTGTAGCCATCACCAAAGAGATGATGGAAGAGGATATGGCGCTGATTCTGGAGATGGGCGCCAACACCATCCGCCTTGCCCACTACCAGCACGCGCAGGCGTTCTATGATCTATGCGACGAAAAGGGTGTCGTGATTTGGGCGGAAATCCCCTACATCACGATGCACATGCACAACGGGCGCGCCAACACGCTGACCCAGATGGAAGAACTGATTGTTCAGAACTACAACCATCCCTGTATTGCCGTTTGGGGGCTGTCCAACGAAATTACTGCCGCATCGGCTGTCAATGAGGAGCTGCTGGAAAACCACCGCGCCCTGAATGATTTGGCGCACAAGCTCGACCCGACCCGCCCGACCACGATGGCGAATGTCTTTATGCTGGAGATTACCAGCCCGATTCTGGAAATCCCCGATGTGAACAGCTACAACCTGTATTTTGGCTGGTATCTGGGTGAACTGGACCAGAACGACGACTTTTTTGATACCTACCACGCCAAATATCCCGACCGCTGCATCGGTTTTTCGGAGTACGGCGCGGACGCAAACCCCGCCTACCAGAGCGCCCACCCCGAAAAGGGCGACTATACCGAAACCTACCAGTGCGTCTATCACGAGCACATGGCAAAAATGATTGCTGACCGCCCGTGGCTGTGGGCGACCCATGTCTGGAATATGTTCGACTTTGCTGCCGATGGCCGCGATGAGGGCGGCAAAAACGGCGAGAACCAGAAAGGACTTGTCACCTTTGACCGCAAAATCAAGAAGGACGCCTTCTACCTGTACAAGGCCTACTGGAGCAAGCAGCCCTTTGTACATACCTGCGGCAGCCGCTATGTGGACCGCACGGAGGATGTGACCGAGGTCAGAGTATACTCCAACCTGCCGGAGGTTTCGCTGTACAAGGACGGGCACCTGGTCGAAACGAAAAAAGGCGACAAAGTGTTTGTTTTCAATGTGCCCATCACCGGCAAGCACAGCATTGAGGCCCGCGCGGGGGCGTATTCCAGCGTGATTCTGGTCAACAAGGCTACAGAGCCGAACCCCGCCTACGCGATGTCCAATCGTCAGGTCGTGAACAACTGGTTTGACGGCGAGCTGGACGAAACCTGCTGGAGCGTCAAGGACAATATGGCCGCTGCCATGGCGGACGCCAAGGTGGGGCCTGTCTTGAAGGCCATCACCGACAAGGCGGCTGCCGCCCGCGGTGATGTAGCTGCCGCCGTCAAGGATAACCCGGCGCTGGTTGCCATGATGGAGCGCGCCATGCAGCGCATGACCGTGGAGGGAATGCTCAAGCAGGCCGGCGCAGATGCCGAGAGCATCAAGCAGCTGAACCGCGTTTTGCAGGGCATCAAAAAGGATGTGTAATACGTTGAAAACCTACTGCAACCCCTTGGATCTGGGCTACCGCTACCAGCACATGAAGGAGGGTGAGCGCGCCGCGGGCTTCCGCGAAGGCGCCGACCCGACGCTGGTGTACTTCAAGGGCAAATACTACCTGTTTGTTTCTATGTCGGCAGGGTTCTGGTACTCGGACGATCTGCTGCACTGGGACTTCCACGCCGACCCCGATCTGCTGATTTACGACTACGCACCCGATGTGCGCCAAGTCGGCGACTACCTGTATTTTTCTGCCAGCCGCAAGGGGCGCAACTGTCCTATTCTGCGCACCGCCGACCCACTGATCGAGCCGTTTACCGAGGTCAGCGCCCCGTTCGCCTTTTGGGATCCCGATATGTTCTGCGATGATGACGGGCGTGTATATTTTTACTGGGGCTGCTCCAACACCTCGCCCATCTGGGGCGTGGAGCTTGACCCCGATACCATGACGCCCATCGGAGAAAAGAAAGAACTGATTTTCGGGCGCGAAGAAGAACTGGGCTATGAGCGCCCCGGTAACAACGGGATTGTGGATAAAGAGGCAAGCGTGCTTTACAAAGCCATGAAGTCTTTCTATAACGAGGCAACCGGCAAGCTGGAGCTGCCGCCCCAGATGACACAGATGCCGGGGCTGAACGCCGAGACGCTGACCGCTATGTTCAACGCCGTCGGCAAGCCCTACATTGAGGGCGCGTTTATGACAAAGCACAACGGTACGTATTATCTGCAATACGCCTGCCCCGGCACCCAGTACAACACCTACGCCGATGGTGTGTACACCTCCAAGTCCCCGCTGGGACCGTTCACGCTGCAAGCGTCCAACCCGTTTTCCTCCAAGCCGGGCGGGTTTATGACCGGCGCAGGCCACGGCAGCACGATTGCCGACAAATACGGCAACTACTGGCACGCGTCCACGATGCGCATTTCGGTCAACTACGACTTTGAGCGTCGCGTGGGGCTGTTTCCTGCCGGGTTTGACAAGGACGGCGTGCTGTTCTGCAACCAGAATTTTGCCGACTACCCGCACGAAATTCCGGCAGGCAAATTCGACGCCGCCAGCCAGCAGCCCAAGTGGATGCTGTTAAGCTACCGCAAGGCCGTGACGGCATCCTCCACCGCTGAGGGCAGCGACCCGGTGAATACCGTGGACGAGGACTGCCGCCGCTGGTGGAGCGCGGGCAGCGACCAGCCCGGCGAATGGCTGTGTGTGGATTTAGGCCGTGATTATGATGTCCGCGCGATTCAGGTCAACATGGCCGATGAAAAACTCGTCGTGGACTTTCCTGCCGACAGCTACGGCGATGACCGCAAAACGCGGCATATCGAGACGCGCCTGCAGATTTCTTGCTATACCGTGGAAACCAGTCTTGACGGCGAGACCTGGACGCTGCGCGAGGATGTTGCCCGCGAATGTTCCAGCGGCTATTATGAGTATGCCAGCGGTATCCGTGCGCGGTATATTCGCGTGACGGGCGGTGCCCTCCCCTACGGCCAGACGCTGCGTGTAAGCGGGCTGCGGGTGTTCGGCAACGTCGAGGGCGACCGCCCTGCCCAAGCCGACGCCAAAGCCGTGCGCGTGGATGCGCTGGACGGCAAAATCAGCTGGCAGCACATCGAGAACGCGCAGGGCTGCAATGTGCGCTACGGCATTGCACCGGATAAGCTGTACCAGAGCTGGCTTGTCTATGATGCCGATGAGGTCACGCTTTCCACGCTGATGGCCGGGCAGGCCTATTATGTCTGCGTGGACAGCTTCAACGAAAACGGCATCACAACGGGAAAAATCATCAAGATGGAGGGCTGAACCATGCCCACAAAGGCAGTCCAGCAATTTATGCTGGGAACCGTTTTAAGCAACGAAAACGAGGCACGGCAGACGCTTGCCGCCATGAAAGCCGCAGGCTATGACGGCATTGAGCTGTGCGGGTTTATGATCCACCCCATCGGCTTTATGGTGCGGCTGCTGACCAAGGCGGCGGGTATGCCCGTGGGCAAGGGCGGCAATCTCGACTGGCACGCTTTGGTCAAAGAAGCGGGGCTGCAGGTCGTCAGCCTGCACACCGATTTGGGCAGTCTGGAGCGCGATGCCAAAGCGGTAGCGGACGAAGCCAAAAGCTTTGGCACTAAGTATGTCGTTATTACCGGAATGTATCGCTTTGATTACGGCGATGAAGCCACGATGCACGACCTTGCCGCACGGCTGAACAAGGCGGGTGAGGCGCTGAAGGCCGAGGGCGTGGAGCTTTTGTACCACAACCACAACTGTGAGCTGCGTCATATCAACGCCAAAAAGCGTGCCTACGACATTTTGCTGGAGGAAACCGACCCGCAGTTCGTCAACTTTGAGTTTGACAGCTACTGGTTTACCGAGGGCGGCGCCAACGCCCTTGCGTGGATGCAGCGTCTGGGGACCCGCATGAAGCTGTGGCATATCAACGACCGTGGCACCCGCATTTCGGGCAGCGCCGTGACGCCGATTCTGAAAACCGACAGCATGGAGCTGGGTACCGGCAATATGGATCTCGACAGCCTGATGGCACAGGCGCTTACTATCGGCGTAGATGCCGTGATTTTGGAAAGCCACCGCAACTGGGTGGATAACTCCCCCATAAAGAGTTTGCAACTCAGCGCCGAATATCTCAAACAGCATGGCTAAACCGCAATCCCCTGCCCGAAAGGACAGGGGATTTGCTTTTCCTGCGTTGAAACTCGGTTTTTTGTGTGATATACTTAGGGCAGAAAATTTGAATTTGACGAGGTATTGATAGAATGGTAGAAGTAAAATTTTATGACAATGTCGCAGATGAATTTTTGAAGTTTGCAGTGATAATATCCAAAACAGATAACAAGTGGGTATTCTGTAAACACAAAGAAAGAGAGACTTATGAAATACCAGGAGGTCACAGAGAACCTGGAGAAAGTATTTTAGAAACAGCTAAAAGAGAATTACAAGAAGAAACAGGAGCAGTTGATTTTAGAATTGAACCAATATGTGTGTATTCTGTTAAAGGAAAGACACGAGTAAATGAAAATATTGATGATGAAACTTTCGGAATGTTATTTATTGCAGACATTAACTCATTTGAGGAATTACATAGTGAGATTGAGAAGATATTGATTTCAGATAAGTTAGTTGAAAATTGGACATATCCTTTAATTCAACCTATATTGATTGAAGAAGCAAAAAAAAGAGGCTTTATATAAAAATCAAGATAAGCAACGGAAACTTTCAGTTTGCCAACTTGCCCTTTGAGAGAGGAGAAATCCTTTTCTCAAAGGGCTTTTTCTATTTATACGGATATTCGCAAACTACAAGATAAAGCCAAAACTTCATATACTCTAAGCACAAGGAGGTTGAGGTTTGGCTATGAATAACAGTTTAGCAGAAGTACACCCGGAGCTTGTTTCGGAGTGGTCGGAGAAGAACTTACCGCTTACACCTGATGACATTACTTTCGGTTCAAATAAAAAAGTATATTCTGTAAATTAGGACTTCGTATTTGTAACAGCTTTGCTGATTTCAGTGGAAAGCCGAGTTCTGATAATGATATTCAATTGATGGTTTATTCCATACGGGAATAAATCTTCATCAAATCTTTATTTTTTTCTGTTAGGTTATATTTCAGTAAGAAATGAAATATAGAAGGAAGGATAGTAAAGATGGAAATGATGTTGCAGACACAAAATCTATGTAAATATTTTAGAAAACAGAAAGCGGTAAATAATGTTTCGCTTAATATCGAAAAGGGACAGATTTATGGACTGCTTGGACCGAATGGCGCTGGTAAATCTACCACATTGAAAATGCTGACCGGTATGATGAAACCAACTGCAGGAAAGATTTACTTTGATGGAAAACTTTGGGATAGGAAAGATTTATCAAAAATAGGAGCGTTAATTGAAAATCCGCCTATTTATGAAAATCTTTCCGCCAGAGAGAATTTGAAGGTAAGACAATTATTGCTTGGTACAGATGAAAACAGAATTGATGAGGTCTTGCAGATTGTATCACTTACAAACACCGGAAAGAAGAAAGCAGGACAGTTTTCTTTGGGGATGAAGCAAAGACTAGGCATTGCAATGGCATTGCTTGGAGAACCGGAACTTTTGATATTGGATGAACCTACGAATGGATTAGATCCAATAGGCATCGAGGAATTACGAGAGCTGATCCGGTCTTTTCCGGAACAGGGAATCACTGTAATTCTCTCCAGTCATATTCTCTCAGAGGTACAGTTACTTGCAGATAAAGTCGGGATTATTTCAGGTGGAATCTTAGGATACGAAGGAGCATTAAAGCAGGGAGATAATCTTGAAGATTTGTTTATGAATGTGGTAAGAAAAAACCAGAAAGCAGGTGAAATCCATGGTTAATATTATAAAAGCAGAACATCAAAAAGCCAAAAGAACCATGCGAAAAAAGTTTATCTGGGGATTTCCTCTTCTTACATTTGTCATGGCATTTATATTTACTCTTGGGATGACAAATGCTTATGCAGAAAGTGTTTGGAACTGGTGGTATACACTTTTGCTGCCGGGGATGATTGCTCTATTTTGTTATCTTTCTGTGGCGCAGGAGAAAAAGATAAAATACTATCATTTAATGACTATTCCCACAGACAGAAGAAAATTGTTGCTGGGGAAAATTATTTATATTGGGTACATGATTTTGTTTTCTAATGTGATTGTGTTTGCAGGAGCAACGCTTGGAGGCTTTCTTCTAACGACACATGTTCCAGTTGGAGGAGCGTTGATTGCAGTATTGTTTCTGACGGTTTCTGAGTTATGGGAGATTCCGGTAGCTTTATTTTTAAGTGAACGATTTGGAATGATTGTAAACCTGTTCGTCTGCCTATTTATTACCGTCAGCGGTGTGGTAATATCACAAACCAGAATCTGGTATGTACTTGTTTCTGCAATCCCTATGCGAATGATGTGCCCGTTGCTTCATGTTTTACCAAATGGACTTGCCGCAGAAGCAGGGAATCCTCTTTTGGATACGGGAGTCATTGTTCCGGGAATGTGTCTCTCAATCATCTGGTTTGTTTTTGTAACGGTTCTGTTTTTGAAATGGTTTGAGAGAAGAGAGGTGAAATAAGATGATTGGAAGATCTCTTAATGCAGACTTGCGAAAGATGAAAGGAACATCTGTGATTCTGGCACACTTACTGATTCCGATTATAACCAGCGTTATATTTTTAATATATTACTTTTTTTCACCATGGAATGAAAATATGAAAGTGATTGCATTTTATCAGGCAATAGGAGCAGGACTTCCGGTACTTATTGGAATTTTTACAGCAAGTGTGATGGAACAAGAACAAAATGCAGGTAATTTTCAAAACCTGTTGTCTTTACCAGATAAACCTGCAGCATTTTTATCGAAACTGTTGATGCTACTGGTTTTGTGTCTGTGCTCTATCCTATTGACAGCAATCATATTCGGAATTGGATTTGGAAGAATCGCATCAAGCGATATCGAAATCATGAAAGGATGTATATTTGCAGCATTGCTGCTGTGGGGAAGCAGTGTTCCACTTTATCTGTGGCAGCTGATTCTGGCTTTTCAGTTTGGAAAAGGGGTATCCATTGGAGCAGGGATTATATCAGGACTAATTAGTGCATTGATGCTTACCGGACTTGGAGATTATGTGTGGAAATATGTATTTGTCTGCTGGACGGGTAGAGTACCATATACTTATCTGCAATCTGTATTGGGAGAAACTAGTGTAGGTGAATGGTTGTCATTCATACCAGGTTGCTTAATATTTACAGGGATTAGTATGGTATACTATTTTTGGTGGGTAAACCACTGGGAAGGAAACAGAATATCGGAATAGAATCGAGGGAAACTATGGCAAAAATACTGGCAGTTGATGATGAACCGGCAATTTTGGAAATGATAGAAAGCATTTTGAATAAGGATGGACATCTGGTTACCAAAGTAAGTAATCCACTAAAAATTAATATGGAAGAATTACATCGTTATGACCTGATTTTACTGGACATTATGATGCCTGGAATTGATGGCTTCGAATTATGCAAAAGAATCAGGGCACTTGTGGATTGTCCGATTTTGTTTCTTACGGCAAAAACGGAGGAAAACAGTCTGGTAAACGGACTTTCTTTAGGAGCAGATGATTATATTTCAAAGCCATTTGGAGTGATGGAACTTCGGGCAAGGATCAATGCACATCTTAGAAGAGAGCACAGGGAACATTCTGTCCGGATGGTTTTTGGGAGGGTCTGTATTCAAATATCTCAAAAGAAACTATTGGTTGATGATAAGGAACTTCCTCTTACGAAAGCGGAGTACGAAATCTGTGAATTTCTGGCTAAAAACAGAGGACAGGTTTTCTCGAAAGAACAGATTTTAGAAGAGGTCTTTGGTTTTGACAGTGAGAGTGATGACAGTACCATTATCACGCATATCAAAAATATAAGAGCAAAATTTGCGGATTATGATTATACACCGATAAAAACAGTCTGGGGGATTGGATATAAATGGGAAGAGTAAAGAGAAGCAATGCACTCAGCTGGATTTTTATGAGATATGTACTGGTCATGCTTGGATCATTAGTAGGTTTGGTGATTGTTGCTTGGCTGCTGCTGTACCTTTTGATTAGTGTGGGCTGTATCTATCCGGCGAATTATGCAGAGCAAAAGATTAATGAAGCATATGATACGATTTTACGTGCGGATAAAGTAACTGCTGAGATGATTCCTGCACTTTGTGATTATGTAATCTTTTCAGAGAATGGAGAGAAAATAGGTGGAGATCTGTCAGAACAATACGAACAGATAGCATGGAATGTTGCAAAGTACGGAAACGCATCCGGGAAATATTTTTATAAAGTAATTGTAAGGGAAAATGAATATGTTGTATTGCAATATCGCCTGACACCTCAATATCATTCAGCTTTTTTGAGGGAGCATTTTATAGGACCACAGAATGTGATGATTATTATGTCTGTGATTGGAGCGGTAGCGATTATCATCATTCAGTCCATACGTTTTGGAAAAAGAATCAAAAAGCAGATGCAGCCTGTATTAGACGCAATCAGACAAATAAAGGATCAAAATCTGGAATATGAGACATCCTGTTCCGGTATCAAAGAGTTTGATGACTGTTTATCGGCAATCGATGATATGCGAGATGCATTGCGAGAATCTTTAGAAAAGCAGTGGAAAACAGAGCAGGAAAAGAAACAACAGATGTCTGCTTTGGCGCATGATATTAAAACACCTCTTACGATTGTACGGGGAAATGCAGAACTACTTTCAGAGACTGAACTGACCACAGAACAGAAGAAAAATATCACTTATGTTTTGAACGGCACAACACAGATACAAAGTTATGTAAAACAGTTGATAGATGTCACAAAATCATGGAATTGCAGTGATGTTACCTATATAACGGTGAGGTTAGAAGATTTTTTCGCAGATATAAAGGAACAGGCACTCGGACTGGTAGAAATCTATCACCAGAAAATAGATTGGAAGGCGGGACAAAGTGATAAAAAGGTAACGATTGCTTATGATCCAATGTTCCGGGCCGTAATGAATATGATTCAGAATGCAGTGGAGCATACAAAAGAAAATGGAATCATTTATATTGACGCAAAGGAGCAGGATGGCCGGCTGACATTCATTGTGGAGGATAGCGGATCAGGATTTACAAAAGAAGCATTATTGCATGGCACAGAGCAGTTTTTTATGGATGACACAAGTAGAAATGGCGAAGCCCATTATGGGATGGGACTATTTTTTGCAAAAACTGTGGCTGAAAAATATGGTGGAGGTATTAAACTTTCAAATTCTGAAAATACAGGTGGGGCGAGGGTAGAAATATTTTTCCTGAGTAGTCAGGAAACAAGCTAAATAGACCGCAATTAAGCTATGTAAAAGAAATTTTACATGCTTTTATCTAATATGTAAAAGCCTTTTGATAGACATTACTACTACGTTTGCTGTAATCTCATGGAAGAAGGAGGCATACAGAATTATGATAGCTGATAAAATTAAAAATGCTCGTACTATTCTTTATTACATAACTATCATTATAGTTGGGATTATATGCACATATAAGAAGAGAATAATATAACTTTTGTTATGATATCAAATGATTTTTTCATTTAATATAACATTGCATTGGATGAAAAAATGTGTTTGGAGATGAAAACATAATCGAATTGAAGGTTGACGATTCAAACATAAAAAGAGCTGGGTGGCATCTACCCAGCTCAATCTTCTACATAGGAAAAAACTAATCTATACGACGGCTATCGATAACGG
>ENA-OPAP01000909-OPAP01000909.1-human-gut-metagenome-genome-assembly--contig:-NODE-909-length-14181-cov-7.808155_pt1 | contig 14181 bp, 10 predicted proteins | sample MGYA00241059_ERZ501434 | MGnify/ENA primary metagenome ERZ501434 (study PRJEB25962, sample SAMEA1967055) | human gut metagenome | biome: human gut; feature: human-associated habitat; material: faeces...
CGGCTGCAAAAATAAAAGATATGCTGCCTGACGCCGTTGTCGGCATAGCCCACGGCAAGATGAGCGAAGACGAACTGAGCGAAGTCTGGCGCAAGCTGCTCGAGGGCGAGATAGATATATTGGTATGCACAACTATAATCGAAACGGGTGTTGATGTTCCGAATGTCAACACCCTTATAATTGAGGACGCCGACCGCATGGGTCTCGCGCAGCTGCATCAGATACGCGGGCGCGTCGGACGCTCGTCGCGCAGAGCGAGCGCGTATCTCACATTCAGACCCGGCAGGGAGCTGACGGAGATAGCCACGAGCAGGCTCGATGCGATAAGAGAGTTCACGGAGTTTGGCTCAGGCTTCAAGATAGCCATGCGCGACCTTGAACTGCGCGGCGCGGGCAATGTGCTCGGCGCACAGCAGCACGGTCACATGGAGGCTGTCGGCTACGAGATGTATCTCCAGATGCTCGAACAGGCGATAAGCGAGGAGCGCGGAGACCAGACAAAGAAGCCGAAGAAGGAATGCCTTGTCGATCTGCCGATAGACGCGCACATCCCGCCAACATATATCGAGAGCGTGCCGCAGAGGCTCGGCATCTACCGCCGCATCGCGGACATAACCTCGCGCGCAGATGCGGACGATGTCACGGATGAGCTCATCGACCGCTTCGGCGAGCCGCCTGCTCCCGTGCTCGGACTGATAAGGACTTCTCTGCTCCGGGCGTATTCCGCCCAGCACAATATCTATGAGATCGGGCGCAAGGGCGACAAGCTGCTGCTCTATATCGACGACCTCGATATGCAGGAGATCTCCGCGATAGCCGCGGGCTTCCCCGGCAGGGTGACAGTCAGCGCCGCAGGCAAGCCGCACATAGCAGTGCGCATCATGCCGCAGGATAAGATGCTCGACCTGCTCGAAAAAGTGCTCATGCTAATGAACACCGCGAATAAACAGAAAGACAGCTGACCGAAATCAGCTGTCTTTTTTTATATTTATCTGTCCGTGTGCCCGTATTCGAGAATGTCCGCTATTCTCTCGCAGGCGTGTCCGTCGCCGTAAGGGTTCGCGGCGTGGCTCATTTTTTCATATTCCGCCTTGTTTTCAAGCAGAATCTTGAAATTATCGTATATTGTCTGCTCGTCCGTGCCGACAAGCTTGAGCGTGCCTGCAGCGATGCCCTCAGGTCTCTCGGTCGTGTCGCGCATGACCAGAACCGGCTTGCCGAGGCTCGGCGCCTCCTCTTGGATTCCGCCGCTGTCGGTGAGGATCATATAGCTGTGCGCCAGAAAATTGTGGAAATCGACAACATCAAGCGGCTCGATTATTTTTATATGCTCGCATCCGCCGAGTTCCGCGTCCGCCGCCTCGCGCACGACGGGGTTCATATGAATGGGATATATCGCCCTGATGTCCGGATGCTCCTCGACGATGCGCCTTATCGCGCGGAACATGTGGTGCATCGGCTCGCCGAGGTTCTCGCGCCTGTGCGCGGTTATCATTATCAGCCTGCCGTCGACAGCCCAGTCGAGCCATTTGTTTGAATAGTCCGCACGCACGGTGGTTCTCAGCGCGTCTATCGCGGTGTTGCCTGTGACGAACACGGTTTCTTTCTTTTTGCCCTCTCTGAGCAGATTTTCGCGCGCCGTCTCGGTCGGGGCGAAGTTATATTCGGAAACTATGCCGACCGCCTGGCGGTTGAACTCCTCCGGAAACGGGGAATGTATATCATATGTGCGCAGGCCCGCCTCGACATGGCCGACTTTTATCCCGAGATAATAGCACGCAAGCGCGGAGGCGAAAGTAGTTGTAGTATCGCCGTGGACGAGAACCGCGTCCGGTCTCTCTTTTTCGAGCACGGGCTTTATCTTTTCGAGTATGCTGACAGTGACGTCAAAGAGAGTCTGCTTATCTTTCATTATGCTCAGATCGTAGTCCGGCTCAACATCGAATGTCCTGAGCACGCTGTCAAGCATCTGGCGGTGCTGACCGGTGACGCATACAACGGTCTCAAGCCCTTTGCGTGCCTTTAGCTCTTTGACGAGCGGACACATTTTTATTGCCTCGGGTCTTGTGCCGAAAACGAGCATTATCTTTTTCATACGAAGCCTCCCTGCCGCGGGTGTTTTCTCAATTATAACCGTTTTTCTTTTTTCAGTCAACAAAAAGGGAAGCGGCCGGCTGACAGATATCAGACGGTCGCTTGTCTTCTCCCCAAATAGATGCTGCACGTCTGACGCACAGCCTAGCTTCTTTTTTCATAAGGCTATTATATACTGTTTCTGTTTGGGAAGTCAATATTTTTCGCAATAAATAATATTTTACTTATTCGCCGCGGTCTCTTCTCGCCTGCTCGGGCGAGATCTCGGCGTGGGGACAAACTATCTCGTCTATTATCTCCTGCGGAGCCGCCCAGCGAACGGCATTTATTAAAATCTGCTGAACCTGCGGGATATAATATGTGGGGTTGCCCTCATGACCGGGCTGGAAATAGAATACTTTGCCGCGCCCTCTTCTCCAGCAGCAGCCCGAGCGGAACACATCGCCGCCGGAGAACCAGCCCATAAAAACAAGCTCGTCCGGCTCAGGGATATCAAAACGCTCGCCGTACATCTCTTCGACGGGTATCTCAATATATTCACCGATACCCTTTGCTATCGGGTGCGCGGGATTGACTGTCCAGAGGCGCTCAAAATCGCCGTCGCGCCAATGCAGGGCGCAGGAGGTACCCATAAGGCGCTTGAAGGGCTTCGAAAAATGCGCGGAGTGCAGCGCTATGAAGCCCATGCCGCGCAGGACTCTGTCGTGTACGCGCTCAACAAGCTCGTCGGGCACTTCGTCGTGCGCCTTGTGTCCCCACCAGATGAGCACATCGGTGTTTTCGAGCACTTCGGGCGGCAGACCGCAGTCGTGGTCGTTGAGGGTCGCGGTGCGCACCTCGATATCCTCCTGCGTGTCGAGAAAGCTCTTTATCTGACCGTGGATTCCGTGGGGATAAACTGCCGCTATCTCGGGCGATTCGACCTCATGGACGCCCTCGTTCCAGACGGTAACTCTTATCATTTTATCAGTTCCTTTCGGGAGAAATTTTATCCAAGTCAAGTATATATTTTTGCCCGCCCGCTGTCAATGGATTTTCTCCCGTATTGCAAAATCGACCGCCGTTTGATATACTTTAATAAAGATTTTTCGGGGTGATATTTTGCTTCTCAACAAAAATGACGACATTGAACTTCATATAGATTCGGTCTCGCTGACGGGCAGCGGAGTCGGCAGATACAACGGACTCGCCGTGTTCGTCCCCGCGACCGCGCCCGGAGATATAATAGAAGCACACATAATCAAGGCGAAGAAGAGCTACGCCGTCGGCAAGTGCACGAAAATAATCAAGCCGTCGCCGGACAGAACCGACAACGACTGCCCGGCATATCCCGGCTGCGGCGGCTGTTCGTTCCGCCACATGAGCTACGGCGCGGAATTAAAGCTCAAATCCGATGCCGTGCGCGACGCGTTTTCGCGCATCGGCGGACTTGATGTTGAACTAAAGCCGATAATCGGCGCGGACTCGCCGGACGGCTACCGCAACAAGGCGCAGTACCCGGTGGGACGCGAAAACGGTGAACTGAAAATCGGCTTCTACTCCCGCCGCTCGCACAGGATAGTTGACTGCCGCGCGTGCCGCCTCGCGCCACCGGAGTTCGAAAAAATACTCGGCACGGTCGCGGACTGGATAGAAAAATATAATATTTCCGTCTACAACGAAACAAGCAGAAGCGGGGCTGTCAGGCACATATATCTGCGAAAAGCGTTCGCGACGGGCGAAATAATGCTCTGCCTCGTCAGCGCGGAGGAAAACCTGCCGCACACCGACAAGCTCATTGAATCGCTCAAGAATGAAAAAGCTATAAAAAGCGTGCTGATAAACATAAACCCCGACGACACAAACGCAGTGCTCGGCGAAAAGTGCATCCCGCTCCTCGGCGACGGCTGCATAACGGACATACTCTGCGGAGTAAAGGTACGCATATCGCCGCTGTCGTTCTATCAGGTCAACCGCGCGCAGGCGGAAAAACTATACAAAAAAGCCGCCGAATACGCCGGAGACAAAAAAACAAAGCTCCTGCTCGACCTCTACTGCGGCGCGGGCACGATAGGGCTTTCGATGGCAGACAAGGCGGAGGAGCTAATAGGCATAGAAACCGTCGCGCCGGCGATAGAGGACGCAAAGAAGAACGCCGCCGCAAACGGCATAGAAAACGCGCGGTTCATCTGCGCGGACGCAGGCGAAGCCGCCGAAAAGCTTCTCGGCGAGGGCAAGCGCCCGGAGGTAATAGTCCTCGACCCGCCGCGCAAGGGCTGCTCGGAGCAGACGATAAGAGCCGCCGCAAAAATGGCTCCCGACAGGATAGTGTATGTCTCCTGCGACCCCGCGACGCTCGCGCGCGACTGCGCCGTGTTCAAGGAGCTTGGATATGAAGTCGAAGAAGCGACACCCGTCGATCTGTTCCCGAGGACAGCGCATGTGGAGACGGTTGTCTTGCTTTCCAAGGGTGAGGTCGACTCGAAAAAGATTCGGGTTGAGTTCTCTTTGGAAGATATGGATATGTCCGAGTTCCAAGATGGAGCAACCTATCCGCAGATCAAGGAGTATGTTTTGGAGCATACCGGGTTAAAGGTTTCCAACCTTTATATTTCTCAGATAAAGAGAAAATGCGGACTGGAAGTCGGCAAGAACTACAATCTGCCGAAGTCCGAGGATTCCAGACAGCCACAATGCCCACCGGAGAAGGAAAAAGCAATCCGAGAAGCATTCAAATATTTTGGGATGATCTAACATCCAGCAAAATGGAGGTTTCTTATGGATAGATTGATTTCTTGTGAGTTCAACATGGATAATGCCTGTGTGGAACTGGAATTTGCAAATGGTAGCATGATTGCGATTAACACCATCGCCGTGGAAAACGAGATTGCCGACAATATGTATCAGCGGTCAGAACTGGACTATCTGATCTACAATGATCCGATTGGATATGCAGACTTGATATTGAACGGTAATCCAGAAACCTATTTGAAAACTGTAACTGAATACAAACCGCTTGATAGCTAACCAACACCTTGCCCGTGGGAGAAATTCTGCGGGCATTTTTTGTATCTTTTCTGTGAACTCTATTGATTTTGATTGTCTAATGTGGTAGACTATCTATGGAGTCTAACGGTGTAGACATGGAGGGCATGAATATGGATTTTCCGAAGATTCACGAAAGTGAGTATAGGTTTTGCTTGATTATGTGGGAGCATGAGCCGGTTACTGCCGTCGAGCTTGTAAAGCTGTGTCAGAATCAGCTCGGATGGAAAAGGACTACAACTTATACCGTTATCAAGCGTCTTGGAGATCGCGGTGTGCTGAAAAACGACAATGGCACTATTACTTCTCTCGTTTCCAAAGATGAAGCTCAGGCGTGTGAGATCGACGAACTGGTTGAGAAGAAATTCGAGGGTTCTCTGCCTGCCTTTATCGCTGCTTTTACAAAGCATCAGGCTATGTCCGAAGATGAGCTTGATGAGATGCAGCGCATGATCGACCGCATCAGGAAAGGAGGTTCACAATGAACGAACTCTTTTTGAAAATCATCAACATGAGCATATCGGCAAGTTGGCTCGTCCTGGCAGTGCTGTTGCTCCGGTTTGTTTTGAAGAAAGCCCCCAAGTGGGTCAATGTCCTGCTCTGGGGCATCGTAGCAGTGCGGCTGGCTTTCCCATTTTCCATCGAGAGCGCATTGAGTCTAATTCCAAGTGCCGAAACCATTCCGCCGAACATTGGAATGAATACCACCCCTACCATCAATAGTGGAATAAATGCAATAAACAATGCTGTTAATCCTATCATCAGCCAGTCCAATACTCCGATGGCTGGTGCCAGTGTAAATCCTTTGCAAATCACCATCGGTATCTTTGAATACATCTGGATTTTCGGCATGATTGCACTTGCCTTATATACAGCTATCAGCTATTGGCGTCTGCATCGCAAAGTTGATACTGCCGTTCGCTACAAGGACAACATTTTCCAGAGCGAGAATGTAAAATCTCCGTTTGTGCTTGGCATCATAAAGCCAAGAATCTATCTCCCGTTCAACATGAACGGTCAGGATCTGGAACACGTTGTTGCCCATGAGCAGGCACACATTCATCGTAAAGACCATTGGTGGAAGCCTTTTGGTTTTCTCCTGCTGACTATCCATTGGTTCAATCCTTTGGTGTGGCTGGCTTATGTTCTGCTATGCCGTGATATCGAACTTGCTTGTGATGAAAGGGTCATCAAGGAACTTGGCAACGAACAAAGAGCCGACTATACCCAAGCACTTGTTGCTTGCAGCGTAAACCGCCGGATGATCGCCGCTTGTCCTCTTGCCTTTGGTGAAGTTGGTGTTAAAGATCGTGTGAAGTCTGTGATGAATTACAAGAAGCCTGCTTTCTGGGGTGTCGTTCTGGCAGTCATTGTTTGCGTGTTTGTTGCGGTTTGCTTCTTAACAAATCCTGTAACAAAGAATAATGGCACGGACGGGACGGTAACCGAATGGTTTGATTATCTTGAGACCCCCGATGAAATGGTATGGGACGGACGACTTGAAATCAATCTTCCGGAGTTTCCGGGTGTAACGTTCCGTTGGTATCCTGAAAAAATGGAGGCTGTAACTGAAGAAGGAATTGTACCTCTATTCCATGGCATGCCTATATGGAACACCTATTTCTGTGATCTAACAGGCGACAGAATCCCTGACCTCTGCTCCACATACACCTTTGGTTCCGGCATCATTGATAGTCGCATAATCATATATGACTATGCAAACGGAGCAAGCTATGAGCTATCTGATCGAGGATATTTCGATTTTACCCTCAGATTTAATGAAGCTGATGGATACCTCTATGTAGATAAAACAAAGTATAATACCGATGAACTGGTAGAAACAGGCCGACTGGTTTTCAAGAATAATAGTATTCAGATTGAAGGTTTTTCCAACGAAGCCCATCAGGTGTTCCGGGCTGAAATTCTGGAAATTCATGATGGCCATTATCTTGTGAAGCCCGTTGAAGGTAGTTGGGAATTGAATAGTGCAGACCGAATTGTGGTACCTATTAGCAATGCTCATCCATCACCAGAACCTGAAATCGGAAATGTAATCGAAATTGAATATTCCGGTGAAATCCTTGAATCCTATCCTGCACAAATTGCAGATGTTTATGGAATCAAGCTTATAAGGGAAGCCGAAACATGGGACTTAATCCCTATGGTTATGGTGAATGGAACATTGTATCTCGATACCGGTCACGAAAGCACAATAGAAGCAAGATGCGGCGTGATGGATGGTGAGATTACATCCCAAGTTGATGGAAGTAAACAGCCCACCGTTGACGATCAGTCCAATTTTGGTACAGGATATGGTTATCAATACGGGGCAACCGAGGGAACCATTGAACTCTTTATGAATGGCAAGTGGTGGATCTTCGCTACCGAAGAAGCACGCCAGGCAATTCTGTTTCCATCTACAGAGAATGAACCTTCAAAGTTTTATCTGACCATTGGTTCTGAAGGTGTTAAGAGCATCAAGCTTTCAATGCCAAATTCCAGTGGCGGCTTTGAAAATGCAGATGGTTCTCTGCTCAAGAAAGGCGAACGCATCTGGCTCGAAAACCTCGATGGCTACACTGATCTGCGAGGATTAACAATAACTGCCCTGGGTGAAAACGGAGAAATCATCTGGACAGCATCAATTCCAGATGAAGAAGAAAACAAAGGATTTACCCATCTGGTAAATGATGATTGGGAAATCACAAATATCGAATAATTAGTTCCCAGCAAATAAACCGCTGCAATTCTCATTCCAAAGTGGGATGGATGTTGTAGCGGTTTTTCTTTTTATGGTTCAAATGCCACCATTGTTTCCTTTGGTAGTTTCTCATTTTCACAGTTCAGAAGATAGGCTACGGCCTTGTTCGCAAAGCGGTTGGTTTTTATCGTATCCCAATCGGCAAGGTGGATGATCTCTGCTGTGCTGCTTTCAAAATCAAATGAAATCTTACCCCATTCGCCGTCGCAGTCTGCCTGGTATTCGTAGATTGCGGCGGCGATTTTCTTTTTTCGTCTGGTTTTGGATTTCTGTTTTAGCCGGACTGCATGGATTGCGCCCTTGGCAACCAACAATTCCGTCAGCTTGTCCACTGCTTTTCGGTAAGCTCGTTCTGCACCGCTGGCTGTACTGCCCTCAAACATAACCGCCAGTTCCTCAAAGGTGGGACGCTCTTTCCATGAACCGACACGCCCACAGGTCATGCAGATTGCCAGACGCTTCTCAAGCAGGGTCTGTTCCCGATAGTTCAGCTTCTCAAATGCCCGCTGTACCTTTTCTGCCTGTATACCATTCCATAGGATGTCGGTATAGTTCCAAGTATCATCCAGGGCAACATCTTCGCCTGTTTCTTCTCCGTCCTCGTCCGTCACATAGAATGGCTGCTGGTTACGGATGCCACGGACAACTTTCAGATATTCTTCCGCAAGGGCAAGATCACAGTTGTATTTCTTGGAAAACTCGCTGACCGCATCCTTGGTGTTATGGTACAGCCATGCCATTGACCGCACCATTTTATAATTGGTCAGAGAAGATACCGACCATTTTTCTTCGCCCATACGGAAACGGAGCATAGCATCCCGGATAAACGGATAAATGCAGGTGGCATACTCTGCACCCTTGGCGGGGTCGTAAACAATCAGCTTTTGGAGCATTTGCTCCCGGCAGGAGAGCTTTATATCTATAAATCGGTCTGTGTCGTACAAATCGCCGCCATCCACGCTAAGAAAGCTCTTGATACGCTTATTAAGCTGCGGTTCGTAGTGGTGGAGAAAGAACGAGAAATATATCAAATTCTTCTCCTGTAAGGCAGACAGGATATATTCGTTCAGACTGTCCACCACTGGCGGCTCCGGTTCCAGTTGGAAGATGCGCTCTGCCACATAGGGAATAATGCCGTCACCGTGCGGATTGGCTTGGTATTTCGGTATGTATCCAGTCATGTTCCATGTAAAATCATTCAGCATAGCGCACCTCCTTTCAAGTGAATCAGATGCTAACCATTAACTAATCTTAAAAGCGATGAAATACACAGGGAAATCAAATCCATCTCGTGTAAGAATCAGGGTCGCAACCCGAGCAGCCGCATTTGGATAAGGCAGCACATTGAATGGACGCTTTATCTGGAGTGGAAAATCGTACTGCCGCACATGATCGGAATATCTCTTCCAGAAGGATTCAAAATCCGCAGAGTTTACATATGCAACAAGGAAAGTAGCTGTCCCGAGTGCATTATAATTGACAATGGCTTTGTCAATATGAGCGTCAATGTACACTGTTGATACACTGTCCAGCTTCAAACCTTCAAATATAGCAATTTCTCGCCCAGCTTTGGTCAAGAGTATATCAACCTCTGCTGCATCCTTTCCGCTTGCTGATATGCCATGCCTTGTCTGGTCTTTTACTTCGTTATATCCCTTAAAAGAAAGCATATCTCTAAAGTAGTCGTTTATGGTGTTCTCAGAACTTGATGCGGTGAACGAAGCGTTCAAGCAAACGCGTTCGCCCACCTGTATCAAATCATCGAGTACACTCTGAGCTGCTGCCATATCAGCATTTAATCGTTCCTCATTTGATGGTGGAATCATTGTGGATTCGGCTGTACTGTCAGAAGCAAAATAGTAGACCTTTCGAACGAGAAGTCCCGATTCACTTGCCTTGAGCGCCTTTCCTATCGCATCTTGCAGTACGGAATCGAAAGACTGTAGTAATGCTATGTCAGATTCTGCCCCTTCAAATGTGAAATCCAGAGCGTTTTTATTCCAGTTATCACCTTTCATCCCTGCATAATAAGCCAGACCAAGATCTTCATACTCATATTCGCACCGTTGAAAGGCTTGGGCTACATGAGCTTTTCCGAATTGCTGAAGAAATTGAACAACACGTTTATTAAAATTTGCAGGTACACTGTATGTAAAATCAAATTCTCCCATCTCACATTCCCCCGATATAAGTCTGTTTTATGATCTTGGCTTCTTTCTTCAAAGCAGCCTGTTCCATCTCTTTTTCATAATCACCCTTGGCATAAGCAACATTGCTGACCGCCCGAAGCATCTTATCTTTTGCCAGCTTCTTCATAACCTCCGCAAGATCAGCGTCCAGAGTACCACGCTTCACATAGCGGTTTATGGTATTCAGCCGTTTCTCATAAATCTGCTTCAGCGGATGATCGTCCGCAAGTTCTCGCTGTTCTCTACCTTTCAGATTACCGATCTGACGGCAAGTGCGGTGCAGCTTGTCCCCCGGTGCATAGCCACCGCAGTATTTGGTGTGCCTTGCGTTGGTGGTCAGAAACCACTTGCCGCAGATCCGGCATTTCTTCGGTGCATGACCAACACATAAGCCCTCAAAAAGATCAGACCGGAACATCCCTACAAAGGATACATAGTGCATCCGCTTGACCAGCTTCGCAACTTTTTCGCCGGGACGGATGACGGATACATACTGAACGGAATTGTTCAGGGTAGACATCCAGGTATTGCCTTCCGTGATGGAAAACTCCGGCGGGAAATAGCTGCCGAACATTTTTGCAAAACCCTCTGCGGTGCGGTCTGCTTCGTTGCCGTCTGTTTTTTCTGCAAAATCAAGCATGGCCGTTTGGTATTCCCCAAGGGAGTATGCCAGATGCCCGAAAACTGCGGTATAGCGTTGGAGCATCATCGCATCGGTAAAGTTCTGGATTTCTTCAAATTGCAAAGAATTGGTTGCGGCTTTTATGGCAAACTCCACATATTTCAGCGCATTGTCCACAGTAAAGACTTTTTCAATCCGTTCTCTGTGCTTTGAGATATTCATATAGGAGAACGGCGGTGTTTGACTGAGAATATCAAGCATCGTCAGAGCAGCTTCCTTTGCAATAGGACAGAGTGCAGAAGCATCCTGTCCGGCGTTTAATATTCCAAGCAGCAGATTGATTTTCTCGCATTGCTCGTTTATTTTTGCAATGGTATTCACAGGAACATTCAGTGCATCACAGGCAAGCGTACCGACAGGAAATGTTTTGCTCTCATATATGACCGTATCCTGCCAGAAATCCAATGTCATCAATTCTTGATTCATGCTTGCCCTCCTGTCCTGTTTTTTCATTTTTCTAATTATATCATGTAAATGTAAAGAAATCTACGTCCTCAGATAAGTTGTCCTGTTTTTTGAAACAGGATTGTCCTGTCATTAGCCTGTTTTTTGAAAAATCCGTCATAACCATAATAGAAGGAGCGAAGCACCTGCCAATCACGGCGGGTGCTTCGTGCTTTCCAGAATATTATGAACGGAGGGTTTTCTATGACAATCTATGAAACCATCAAGGCGGCAATCAGCGTCAAGCAAGCCGCCGAACACTACGGGCTGAAAGTGAGCCACAACGGCATGGCTTGCTGCCCGTTCCACAACGACAGGCATCCGAGCTTGAAGCTGAATGAGGACTATTTTTTCTGCTTCGGCTGCGGAGCCAAGGGGGACGTAATCGACCTTGTGGCAAGGCTGTTCGATCTGAGCAGTTATGAAGCAGCGCAAAAGCTGGCTGCGGACTTTGGACTTGACCCAAAACCGCCCACTGCCGCAGCTATGGTCAAGCCGAAGCGTCCCTATATCCGTCAGTTACGGGAGGATGAAATGCTGTGTTTCCGGGTGCTGACGGATTATCTGCATCTGCTGGAAGATTGGAAAGTACGATACGCACCCAAGACACCGGAAGATGCTCTGGATGACCGTTTTGTGGAAGCCTGCCAGATGCACTGCTATATCGAATATATGGCAGATGTGCTGACGGTGGGTGATCTGGAAGAACGGGTGGCATTGGTGGACAAGCTGATGCAGGACGGCAAAATTGCTTTTCTGCAAGAGTATACCGCACGAAAGAAAAAGGAGGTGGCGCACCATGGCGAAGAACCGGAAAACGCCTGATATGAATTTGCCTGTCTGGTTTGACGGGCAGAACATCAACGAAGCTCTGTTTTGTGAAGAATTTCTGCAGGAGCGCAGAATCATCTTCGCAAACGGAGCTTTTTTCACGCCCAATGGTCGAGTGACGGACGATCTCCCTCTGCGTGGGGAGATTTACGACAAGCTGAAATTCTGTGCCGTAAACAATATCCCCCGGAAGATCACCAACATTCTGGAAGTGCTGAAACTGGAAGCGCAAGTGCCGGACTTTCCACCGGAGCAGGATCGGATTCATTTGTCCAACGGTACGCTACTGCTGAACGGCACATTTACCGAGGGCAGACCGACTATCGTGCGAAACCGTCTGCCTGTTGTTTACAATCCTCATGCACCTACACCTGTGACCTGGCTAAAATTTCTGGATGGGCTGCTCCATGCGGAGGACATCCCCACTTTGCAGGAGTTTATCGGCTATTGCCTGATTCCCTCCAACAAGGGGCAGCGCATGATGGTGATTAAAGGCAACGGCGGCGAAGGTAAATCTCAAATCGGTGCGGTACTGTCTACCATCTTCGGCACGAATATGAAAGACGGCAGCATCGGCAAGATTTCTGAAAACCGCTTCGCCCGTGCTGATTTGGAACACATTCTCCTGTGCGTGGATGATGATATGCGGATGGAAGCTCTGCGCCAGACCAACTATGTAAAATCCATTGTCACCGCACAGGGCAAGATGGATTTGGAACGCAAAGGCAAGCAGAGTTATCAGGGCTGGATGTTCGCCCGATTGCTGGCATTCAGCAACGGTGATCTGCAAGCCTTGTATGACCGCAGTGACGGATTTTATCGCAGACAGCTTGTGCTGACCACCAAGGAAAAGCCAGTGGACAGAGCTGACGATCCCGACCTTGCGGAGAAGATGAAAGCCGAATCCGAGGGTATCTTCCTGTGGGCATTTGAAGGCTTACAGCGGCTTGTTACCAACAACTTTAAGTTTACGGAGAGTGACCGTATCCGGGAAAACCGGGAAGCGGTCAAGCGTGACAACAACAATATCTTTGATTTCATGGATTCCGAGGGATACATCCAGCGTAAAGCGGATGCGTCCATCAGTTCCAAGGATTTCTATGAAATCTACCGGATGTGGTGCGAAGAAAATTCCCTTGCACCGCTGAAAGCCCGCAGCTTCAGCGACGCCATGATTGCCAATGCCGGGAGATTCAATCTGGAACATTGCAACAATATCACCAACTCTGCCGGACGGCGGGTTTGGGGATTCATGGGAGTGGAAGCCATTGCACGACCTCATATAAATGGGTTTTACGGAGATTCGCCGTGTACGTACGTACCGGAGGACATTCCGGAGGAATGGCGGCAGGTCGAGTAAATCCCATTGCTGGTACGTATGTACGCAGCAAAAGAGCGTGAAACGCTCTTGATAGAAACAGCTCATTTCCTTTATTTGGGCTGTTTCTATTGCAGTGAAAGATTTGATTTTCACTGCCGCCGGGATGGGTGGTGTTTCGCAAAACAGCAGCTATCCGGGCTGAACAACAGAAAACGATGCAGACAGTTTTCGGGCAGTTCAGCAGAGGTCACCGCAGTGACCGCATTCCCCCTCGGGAGAGCCCTCGGAGAGCCCACGGCACTTTGCAGCCAGTATGGATGAAAGTGTAATAGTGGGTTATTACACTTTGAAAAAGTGCCGTTCTCCAGCCCTCCGCTGTCTGCAAATCTCAAAGAAAGGAAAAATCCAATGGCAAGAAATGATGGAATAGACCGTACCGTAGCCAGAAATCAGGACTTGGAAACACCGGCTGATGTGGCTAAGGTACAGGAACACAATGAGCGTGAAAAGGACAGCTACAGCAATCAGGACATCGTGCCGGAACGCACTTCTTTGAACGTTCATTTCAAAGCACCCATGGACGATTATGTAAAAATGTTTGAGCAGATGGAACAAGACGGCGTGATCTCCACCAGAGGTCTGAAACCGGATGCCGTCAAATACGGCGAGTTGATCTTCGATGTGAACTCCGCTTACTTCTACAACCACGGTGGCTATGAATTTGCAAAAGAGTTCTATGCCGATGCCTACAAAGCCGCCGTGGAGATCGTGGGCGGTGAACAGTATATCCTCTCCGCTGTGATGCACGCCGATGAGCGCAACCGGGCAATGTCCG
>ENA-OPAP01000934-OPAP01000934.1-human-gut-metagenome-genome-assembly--contig:-NODE-934-length-13721-cov-10.967511_pt1 | contig 13721 bp, 8 predicted proteins | sample MGYA00241059_ERZ501434 | MGnify/ENA primary metagenome ERZ501434 (study PRJEB25962, sample SAMEA1967055) | human gut metagenome | biome: human gut; feature: human-associated habitat; material: faeces...
TTACAGAATAAAAAACTATATTTTTAGGATAATGCTGGGGTTTGGATAATTCCTGTTATCCGAAATTTCGGATAACAGATAAGAATCTTTTCAAAACCTCTGTTTTGGTAGCCTATGGAAACGAAGGTTATTATAACTCCACTACTGTGGAGGAGGATTATTGTGCTTCCCAACTAAAAAATTTCATTGATCGGTTAATCAATTCACTTCCTGAGCAACAAAGAAAATGTTTCCTGTTGAGTCGTGAAGAAAATCTGAGTTACAAGGAGATAGCCGAGAGACTTGGTATTAGTCAGAAGACTGTAGAAATACATATGGGTAAGGCCTTGAAATTCTTGAAAGATAAGGTGAAACGAGGCTGGGAGATTCTATTGTCGCTTCTTTCATTTTAGTTATAAAAATAAGACATTCCTTCTTTCTCATTATTTAATAGTGTCGGAATAGACTTATCTTTTTTCTTGCTGTTCTTAGCAGGCTGTTACTTTATCTGTATTTTCAATAGCCTCTTTTCTTTTCAGATAGACTTTCTGAAGTAGTCAGATTATTAATGATGTAATAGAAACTCATGTACTTTTGGCTATAATCAAGTTTTGAGGCTGATAGTAATAAGCTTTGATTCGCAAAAATTATTTAGTAATAAAAATAGTTGGAAAAAAGTTTGGTATGGCAGCTTTTTTTGCACTACATTTATCATTCATCGCTGTTTCAAGTTAGGCGTTTCCATTTGAACAGATAAATCCGACAGCATTCCCCGATCATAGTTATTGTATTTGAAAACAATGATTAGAATGTAGTTTTTCGATGTGGAATTGCAAGGTAACATAATAAATAAAGCTTTAATTAATTTGGACAAAATGAAAAAAGTACTGTTAACTTTAAGTTTGAGTATCGTTGCGTCGATGGGCAGTTTCGCGCAGAATGAACCCTATAAGAATCCGAAACTTGCTCCGGAAGAGCGTGCGGAAGACTTAATAGGGAGATTAACCTTGAAAGAAAAAGTAGGATTGATGAAAAACTCTTCTTTTGCGGTAGAACGGCTAGGGGTTGCTCCCTATAATTGGTGGAGCGAGGCTTTGCATGGTGTTGCCCGCAATGGACTGGCTACAGTGTTTCCGATAACTATGGGTATGGCATCTACCTTTGATGATGAAGCAATTGAAAGAGTGTATGTTGCCGTCAGTGATGAAGGACGTGCTAAATTCCACGATGCACATCGCCGTAACCGCTATGGATATGGAAACGAAGGGCTTACTTTTTGGAATCCGAATGTGAATATTTTCCGTGATCCGCGTTGGGGAAGGGGACAGGAGACTTTCGGTGAAGACCCTTATCTGACCACCCGTATGGGAGTAGCTGTAGTAAAGGGAATGCAGGGACCGGCAGATGCCGAATATGACAAGGCTCATGCGTGTGTCAAGCATTATGCAGTGCATAGTGGTCCTGAGGCGAAACGTCACTCTTTTGATGTAGAAGACCTCTCTCCCCGTGATCTATGGGAGACTTACCTTCCGGCTTTCAAGGCTTTGGTGCAAGAGGCAGACGTGAAGGAAGTGATGTGCGCTTATCAACGCCTGGAAGGAGAGCCCTGTTGTGGTAGCAACCGGTTGTTAACGCAAATATTGAGGGATGAATGGGGATATAAACATTTGGTTGTAAGTGATTGCGGTGCTATTGATGATTTTTTTGTGAAAGGCCGCCATGAGACACATAAAGATGCTGCCGATGCCAGTGCTTCTGCTGTGATCAATGGAACTGACCTTGAATGTGGTTCGATATATTCGCATTTGGAGGAAGCTGTAAAGCAGGGATTAATCACAGAAGAACGTATAGACACAAGTTTGCGTCGTTTGTTGAAAGCCCGTTTTGCTTTGGGCGAGATGGATCCGGATTCTATCGTTCCCTGGAGCAGAATTAGTATAGATACTGTGGATTGTGATTTGCACAAACAGATGGCGTTGGATCTGGCACGTAAATCTATGGTATTGCTTTGCAATAATGGCGTGCTTCCGTTGGCAAAAACAGGGGCACGTATCGCAGTGATGGGACCGAATGCGGTTGATTCGGTGATGCAATGGGGAAACTATGAAGGTGTACCCTCACATACATATACTATTTTGGAAGGGATTCGCTGCAAGATAGGCGATGTGCCTTTTGAGAAAGGATGTGAGTTACTGGATAATCGGATTTTTGAATCTTATTTTAATGAGATCTCCAACAATGGGCGTCCCGGTCTGACGGCTACCTACTGGAATAATATGAATTTGAGTGGTGATGTCGCGGCTACAAGTCAGATTACTTCTCCGATTAATCTGAGTAATGGTGGGAATACAGTCTTTGCCACAGGTGTGGGCTTATATAATTTTACTGCTGTTTATGAAGGAACTTTTCGTCCGAAAGAGAGTGGAGCTTATGAGTTGCTGATTGAAGGAGATGATGGCTATCGGGTATATGTGAACGGGGAAAAGGTGATTGATTATTGGGGAGAACATGCCAGTGCTAAAAGGGAATATACGTTGAAAGCAATTGCGGGGACAGATTATAAGATCAGAATAGAATATATGCAGGCAGGTGCGGAAGCGTTGCTTAGGTTTGATTTGGGTGTTTATCGTCATATTTCACCTGAGATGGTTGTCGATAGAGTCAAAGAAGCGGATATTGTTATTTTCGCAGGTGGCATTTCGCCGAGTTTGGAAGGCGAAGAAATGTACTCCGTTAACAGTCCCGGTTTTGCTGGCGGCGACCGTACTTCAATTGAACTACCGCAAGTGCAGCGTGATATCCTGAAAGCATTGAAGAAAGCGGGTAAGAAGGTGGTTTTTGTAAACAGCTCTGGTTCGGCGGTTGCATTGGTTCCTGAGATGGAGTCTTGTGATGCTATCTTGCAGGCATGGTATCCCGGGCAGGCTGGCGGACTGGCTGTGGCGGACGTTCTGTTCGGAGATTTTAATCCGAGTGGAAAGCTACCCGTTACTTTTTATAAGAATACGGACCAGTTGCCGGATTTTGAAGATTACAGTATGAAGAACCGTACCTATAGATATATGACGGAAGTTCCTTTGTTTCCCTTTGGATACGGATTGAGTTATACTACTTTCGATATTTCCAAAGGACGTTTGAATAAGAAAACTATATCTGCCGGACAGGATTTGAATTTTAAAGTCAATGTGAAGAATACAGGGAAGTATGATGGAGCTGAAGTTATTCAGGTGTATGTCCGCAAAGTAGATGATGCGGAAGGGCCGATAAAGAGTTTGCGCGCTTTCCGTCGGGTACCGCTGAAGGCGGGAGAGACTTGTGTTGTATCTATTGATCTTTTGCCAACTACATTTGAGTTCTTTGATCCGACTACAAATACTATGCGTATTATGCCCGGAAAATATGAAATCATGTATGGCAATAGTTCGGATATACCTTCGGGGAATAAATTGAGTGTAACACTTCGGTAATAATATTACTCATTAATGGGGGTGTCAAAAGTCAGTAGCAATAGCTTGTGTATTCACCTACCACCTCCCCCTGCGGGTACTCCTCCTTCCCGAAGGAGGAGATTTAAGATACTGCCGACTTTTTTGTCAGCCCCAGTTTCGTTACTATTGACTTTTGACACTCTCATTTATTTTTCGGGAAATTCAGTCTGGGATTTTAAGGACAGCTGAGTGATCCTTATCCTTTTTTATCGTTCCTATTTCATATACTGATGTAATGGTGCAGGAAGGGGCTGTGTTGTAATGCTATTACAGACTCAGGCTTTCTCACAGCGGATCAGTACTTTTTGCCCGTTGTTTAAGGTGCTGGCAAACAGATAAGTGTCTCCACCTTCCGACAATTTGATTCGTTTACGGAGTTCGGCAACCGTAGCCGGAAAGTTACGTACTGTGATATTTGCTTTTTTCAAGTCTCCGAGACTTTCTTTTAGTTCTTTTTTATTAAGGCTGCATTGACTAATGATGTGGAAAGCCCTGCCGGGAAAGCTCTCGACCAACACATCAGAAGTATAAAGATGACTGTTAGGATGCAGTTTTTTAACAGGAAATGCGGAGGCGATGCTGCGGAAAGCTCCGGCTTTCAGGAGTGAAGCGTTCGGCTCATAGAGATAATTTTCCAGTGCGTTGGTATAGTTGCATTCGCTGCACTGCTCCTGTTCGCGGGTGAATACGAAATGCTGTTCTTCCTGTATCCCCTTGGTAGGGAGATTTACGCAATGGATGGATATTTCTTCTACCGATGCTTGTCCGAGTATCAGTAGTAATTCTTTGCATTCATTATTGGCAGATATGATGTGGACTTCCTGTACGTGTTGTAACTCTTTCAGTGCCAATGACAAGTCCAGCATGGGCGAGAGTTTGACCATGACCTGTCCCGCTTTGTTCAGTAAGAGTTCTTCCAGTTCGGCTACATCGGGTTCACAGTCTGAGATGGCAACCGTCTTTCCTCCGTGCTCGTTGCGGCGGGCAGGATCGAGGAAGATGCAGTCTACCGGAGACATAGCTTGCAGATAACTCACTCCGTCCTCGTTCTTTACGTTGATATGGTTTAGGTTCAGGATGGGAAAGTTGTGTGCTGCTATCTCGCAGAGTTCCTGCTGGCGTTCTACGTAAATGGCGGATTTGAATTTGGCAGCAAGGAAAGCACAGTCTATTCCGAATCCTCCGGTCAGGTCCGTCAGGGAGTTACCTTTTAAAAGGGTTGCTTTGTAGCGGGCGGTGACTTCTGACGAGCATTGCTCCAGTGACAGGTGCTTCGGGTACCATATATCATCCGTATCTCTCCATGATGGAATCTTTTCGGCGGCAACCTGCCTTCCTGCTATCTGTGTGATGGCGGTCGGCATATCTACGTTCGGGTATTTCCGGGCTTGCAGGGCCAGAGCACGTACATCATCCGTCTGATGTTCGCGGATAAAGAGCTGGGTTTCGGGGGAGATTTGCATCATAGGTTGTTAATATTCGGCGTTATATGGTGGACTTGTTTATGGTATTACGTTGTATTTCTTCCAGGCTTCTTCCCGGCTGCAGAAGTTGAAATGCCACCATTCGCTGGGCAATGCACGGAATCCGGCGGCTTTCATTACTTTCCTCAATAATATCCGGTTCTGACGTTCTGTTTCGGTGATTTTTCCGTTGCGTATCAGTTCGCCTTCTTCGGTGATGTGCGCTTCTACTCCAAGATGATCGACCTTTGTGCCCATAGGCAACGGTCGCCCCAGCGAGTCCTGAATGCTGATGTCTACCGCCAGGCCGTAATTATGAAGTCCGCCTCCACGGTTGGGGTTGGAGACATATCTGTATTTGGAAGTTCCTTTGACCACATCCCACATTTTTTTTTGTACGGACATCGGACGTGCAGCGTCGTAAATAATGAGACTGTAAGATGGATGCAGTGCCTTCAGTGCTTCTTGTGCTTTTAAGAGGGCATACGCCGCATGAGGATGCAGATAGGCTTCGGACAGGTCGTCATAAAGAATTTCTCCGGTGAAGTTATCCGCTTTTGTGTACATTAGGCTGATGGCGATGCTGTTGTCCAGCTCTGCTATATTTATTAGTCCCAGGGAATCCATGTAAAGAGCCATTGGGCTTTTCTGATGTTTTGGAACTAGTGTGCTGGCGGATTCATTTTTCTGCGAGGGGGATGTATAAATAGAATCTGCATCAATGGAGTCCGCATGAGCAAAGGATATACAGTCGGATGCTGTACCTTCGGGGCTTATATCTCCGGGTCCTGCGCATATAGAGTCTGTGCACGTTGTTTCGACCTTTGCAGATGTCTTCGTCTCTTTATGCCCCGGTACACAGGAATACCCTGCCAGCAGAAAGCAAAAGACAGATAAACTATATTTCAGCATCATCATTACTCCTTTGGGTTTTGTGTGCCAAAGATACTTCTTTTTGAATTTAGCACCAATAAAAAGCCTTTTTTACGCTGTTTGTTGGATCTATATATCCTGCGCGTTGGACATATATGCCCTGCGTATTGGATATATATCCCCTGTACGTTGGACATATATATCCTGTATGTTAGGTTACTATACCCTGCATGAACGGTAACTATACCCTATATGCAAATATAGTCTGAATACCGGCACACCTTCTTCTGTGATTTATCCGGATTTTCAGCGGTTGATACTGACTATTACTTTTTTTAGATTGGCCGTATTCTTCCATATTTCGAGTAGTTGCAGAATACGTTCATCCGTTACTCTGCTGTTATTGACAGACAACAGTTCCGAATATATTTCCAGCAGCTTCTTCAGTTCCTTGACAGGCTGTTCCGGAAGTTCGGCAATCAGTGATGTAAGCAGCAGCTCCAGTTCCCGGTTGTGCAGTGGGCTGACGTTTATCATTTGCTGTTGTATCAAGTCGGTAAGTCTTTTCAGAGGTCCCCATCCGGTACGTTGGTGTGAACCCAGTATCCTGCCGATACGTGCACTGTCTATACATCCTGTGCTGACACGGTCCGTCCATATTCCGGCGGCATAAGAACGGGAAGTCTTGTCGGCTACCAGCATACAACTCGCTTCCAGCAGATAAGAGGTCTCATGCCATTCGTGCCTTAATTGGTGAAGTGCCTCTATAGTGGCTTGGGTGATACCAACTTCTCTCACTTCATTTAGCATCGGATCATAAATGGCACAGCGGATGCACCATACAAACAATGGTTCCGGTGTATTGGGAGCTAGCCATACCAAGCGGGGCAGATCATTTTGTATATCGTCATAACGTTCTATCTGTGAATACATTTCCACCAGTAGCGGATGCGGATCATACGAGTGATAACTCACTCTCTCATCATACTTTCCTTTATTGACGATGTGGATGTTCTCCCCTTCCGGAACATTGAAACTAAGGGTTGAAGATGTCCAGTTGACCACTTTGTTGTGATAATCAGTATATGAATGAGGCGTTTGGAAAGTCCACCATGAGAAGTTTCCCGTCAGAAATTCGCGTGAGCTTTTGCTATAAGAGAAATCTTTGAATTCAGTATAAACCGTCTCCGGTGATTTGATCAATCCTGCTGTCATCCACCATGAAGGGTGGGCGAAGGGAGCTTGTGGAACTGCATCTTTTGCTCCCATCAAGAAGGAAAACAAATTTTGGTATTCCCCTTCCAATTCCTGAAGGACAGTCGGAAGGTCTTGCGAGGGATAATCATTCAATGCCATCCTCGACAGGGCTATCTGCATATCCATATCGTCCGGCTCGGCATTGGCCTGCTGATATTGTCCGAGTCTTTTTATCAGAACTATGGGGTCAATAAATGCAGGCGTATGCGTAGGAGTGGATAGCATGGGAAGTCGGTTCTCGTTGCTTTCCAAAAGGTCTAATGTCCGGCACAGTAATTGTTTGTGAATAGGAAATTCCATTCTTTTATTACTCTTCTGGCGGATGGTTATTTTCTGCAGATTGCGATATCTCCACTGACCTTTCTGAAGTTCGTCTTTCTGCACCATTTTCTCGTGCAGGGTGCTCAGTTCTTTTGCTTCTATGGGGAAACGCTTGATTAATAGTTTTGCATAGTCGATAAGGAACGTTGCCATCATAGAATCCGATATTCCGTTGCGTGAACTTCCGCCATTGATAAGTAACTTATAAGCACGTTGAAGAACAGGTGTCCATTGGGTGATATGTTTCGCTTCCAGTTGCTCATTCCATTCTACCAACGCATTCAGGAAAAGGTCGAAGTGGTATAGCTCATTGGAATCTAGTATTTGGCTGGCCAGAAATGTCAGGTCTTCGATGGAAGTAATTTCCTGTATCCGGTTGTCTTCCCGAAGGATGGGTGGCATCGGTTCATAGTCGAAGGAGGCGACATTTGCCTGCTCGTCAAGAGTAGTCAGCAAGACTTTATCGGTAGATAAAGCATCTGAAACATTGTCTTTCAGATAAGCTGCCAATTCTTTTTTAGTGCTGGTCAGCATTGTTTCTGCATAAGCAGAGAGTGCTTCTTTCAATGTGGGCGACTCTGTTTCTCCAAATGTTTGAATCAGTTTCACTATCTTGTTCTGAGTAGATTCGTCGCGACTCATCAACCCTTGTGTGGCAGCGCAACAGATGGCATCATGATATTCTTTTTTCTCTTTCGCCAGTTTGCTGAGAACTCCCAGCGTGTTTTGATGGACAGCTTTTACGTCCGAAGCGAAGAGGAGAGCGGTCTGATCCAGAAAATCATTTGTCAGGAACCGTGGATGGCTGCACAGATTCTTCAGAAGACCGAGAATGATATTGATCGGTCGGCTATGGGGAGAAGATAGTGCGGCAAACATCTCCGGCTGCAATGTCAGTTGTTCTTCAACGCTGGGATTGAGTGCCGTAAACATACCGGCAAACCAGCTGCACAGGTTCTTGTTAAAGTTCCGGTTGATTGCCAGCAAAGACTCTTTCAGTACACGCATACGGTCTAACTTTCCGTTCTCGGTGAAGTGCTGGAATGTATAATAAGGATATCCTTTGGCCGGATTGGCGTGCCAGTTTTGCCCGCAGTCGTATTCAAACAAATACCAGATGTGCTCGTTGATTGTAATATCCCGCTTTTCTAATACGGGGGTAGTGTGGATATAGTTAACCAGATAACCTGCTATCGTCTGCGGAGAGGGGGAAACGGTGAGAATTCCCCTTTCTATCCAGTCCATCAATATCTCATAGTCCATATTGTAGAAGCCTCCGAACTCCTTACCTTCACCTTCAACGAAATAACTGTCCAGCCACGTGGGAATATGCCATGCGGCTATCTCGTTCAGATGCGCTGTGTTTATCCCCCATTCGTGTTTGCGAAATTCCTTGAGGGGAAATATCACAAGGGCGGCAAGATCAATAATGTGATGCTGTCCCGACGTGGCACGCGTACCGTATGTCCTTTCTTCCAGCTGGACAAACTTATTATAGTATTCTTCCAACCGGCTGAGGCAAGGGATGAGGCTCTCCCGCTCCTCCTGTGTCAGTTTCTGCAGAAAAGGAATGATCTTCTGCCCTTGCTCTTTTTCTACTATCTCGGTAAGCTGTGTTTCTAGTGCAGTCATGGTTATAATTTTGATTGAAGGATATATGATAACAATATCCGTGTTTATAAATTAGTCTACTTTAAATCAATTAAGATCACCTGAAATGATAAAAACCTGATACCAAGCAATATTACCTATTACTTATTACCTGATACCTATCACTTATCACCTGCCTAATGCTGTAACTACTTTTTTCAGATTAGCATTCTTTTTCCACATTTCCAGGCGCTCGCGGACTTTGTCGTCGGTTACGCAATGACCGTCCATGCGAAGCACTTCCGCGTAGAGTTCGAGTAACTGTTTTTGTCCGGTGACCGGATTGTCGGGCAATCCGCCGATCAATACAGTGAGTAACTCTTCCAGTTGTTGATTGTGAAAGGCGCTTCGTTTGTATATGCTTTCATACACTTCTGTGGTGAAGCGTTTTAGCGGAACAATGCCCATATTGATAATTCGTGCTACTATTTCTCCTAGCCGGTGATTGTCTATTCTGTTGTTAGCGATGCCTTCCACCCATAGCTCCGCAGCGTATGAACGGACGGTTTTGTCAACAAAAAGCAGGCCTCCGCCCAGCAACAGTAAACTCATCTCCCGAAGCGGACAGTGAAAAGACAATAACATACGTAAAGCATTGGCTACACTGCGTTTGCTCTCTTCCTGCGGTGAACCGAAATCCATGTAGCAGTTAATGATTTGTGCAACCAGTGGTTCCGGTTGGTTGGGGAAGAAGCTGAACAGACGTTCCATATAGTCGGAATCGCCTATATTGTATCTGCTGTTGATGACCAGATGTTCTTGCCAAAGCTGGTGGCTGTTGTGTTCTGCATACTCATGCCACTTGTAGAAATCGAGCTGGAGCAGACGTGTATCTGCTGCATATTGATTTTCTTTCTGTGCCGGTTCTTTCCAGCCATAATTTCCTGTCAGGTAGTTGTGGGGCAGCGTGTTGCAGGAGAAGTTTTTGAATGCTTCAAATTCTGTATCCGGCTCTTTCACCAGTCCGGCTGCAAGCCAGGCAGATGGATGATTGTACGGTGGTTCGGGCTGCGTCTCTTTATCTAATAAAAAGAGACAAAGATGCAGATATTCATTATTTAATAATTGTCGGGCGACAGCAATGGCTTCTTCCTTGTCTTCTAAAGCGCAGCGTGCTATGGCCAGCTGAAAGTCCCATGAACAAGGCTTTGCATTCGCTTCCTGATAAACGGCGAGCCGTCGTACAAGTTCGGTGGCCTGGATGTATGCCGGGCTATGTGTCGGAGTAGAGAGTAAAGGTAATGAGTCGCCTTTTTTGATTTTACGGATTACTTCCAGCCACAATTGTTTGATAGGTTCAAAACAGGTTCTATTGCTGTAAGTTGGCTGCCAGTCTGCAAGACGCTTGAAAGCACGTTCGTCGTAGGCTCCTCTGTTTGCGTCTATTCCTTTGAGTCTTTCTTCCAGGCGTGCGAAGAGCTTACTTAGGAATCCTTGGTTGGCAGTGTCTTTTTGTGTCCATAAACGTTGATATTCCAGCAGGAAAGTGGCAAGAAAGTTCTCGTATACTGCCCAACTGTTGATAATGATGTTGGCTGCCCGTTGGAATACAGGCTCCATCCGGCTGAAATCTTCTTCATCCAACTGGGGATGGAAGGCGATGAGGGCGGTAATCGTTGTGTCTGTTTCCCAACTTTCATCCATGTCGAACAGGCGGCTGAGCTGGAACAGAAAATCTTCTTTATTGGCAGGAAACGGGATACGGTTGTCTTCCCGACAAATACGAACCTTTTCTTGGAAGGTTGTTTCGGGAAGGCCGGTTTCTTCCGCAGGCTGCTTCATGAAAGAAACAAGTATATCCTGTACGCTCTGGAACATCTCGGATTGGTAAGATAGCAATGTCTCTTGCAATGTAGAAGAGGATGCGTCTCCGTACTTTGATATAAAGCTGGCAGCTTTCTTTTGCAGGCTTTCATCTTTCTTCAGGAATAGTTGGCAGAGTGGGATGCAACACGCTTCTTTCATTTCGGGGTGCCCGGCAACGATCTGCTCAAAAATGGAATAAATAGTAAGCAGTGAGTTTTTGGGGCTGGAAAAGAAAAGAGTAGTCGCACGCTCGATAAACTCCTGATAGTGGAACCCGCCTTCGGAGGCAATCTTTTTTAGTTGTTGTAACATCACATTCACCGGTTTGGTGTATGGAGAGGTGAACACTTGCATGATTTCCTCTTGCAGGGATATGAGTTCTTCCGCCCTTGGCTGCAATTCTTCAAAGAGTCCGGCAAACCAATTTACCATGTCTTTTTTAAAACTTCGGTTGAAGGTGGAAAGTGTTGCTCGCAGAAGCTGGTTTCTGTCCAGATGTCCGTCGAGCGAGAAACGATAGAAAGCGGCGCTAAAGCTTTCATCCCGTGAGGTGGTCCCTTCTTTATAGGCTGTTTGGGCACGGTCATTATGATAACCAATGGATGATTCCTGTTCGAAAAGATACCAAATGTGTTCTTTTAGGGTGATTTCTCTTTTTAACAGTAAATCGCTGTTAAAAGTGTCTTTCCCTTTAGGAATGGAAGATCTGATACAGATATAACTGGGCAATATTTGTGCGATACGTTTTGGAGAGAGTTCCTGCATATAGCCCATATCTATCAGCTGCATGAGCTGTTCGTAGGATATATTGAAATTCAAGTAACTTTCCGCATCATTTATATACTCTGCCAGCCAACTGGGAGTATAAAGAGAAAGCAATTTGCAAAGTAAGTTGAAGTCTATGTGGTATCCTAGGTCCATTTCTCGTTTGTTGCCACATACGAACTGTACGGCACCCAGAAAGCGTGCCCGGTGATGATCGCAAAAAGTTTCACTAAATTTGCCTTTTATCCATTGCAGTTCCCGGATGGTGGGCAGGAGTTTTCTCCGTTCTTTCACTGAAAGTTCTAACAACCTTTTGATAAAAGGTATCAATATCTTTTCTTCTTTCTCCGGAGTATCCACATAAGTTTTGGATAATTTCTCCAACTCGCGTTTCAGTTCTTCCATTGTACAAGTTTCTTTACTGCCAAAATATGTTTGCAGGCTCCCCGTTCTCCCTGATTGCCGCTAAACCAGGTACAGGTGCAGCGTTCTTTCTCACCTTCCCTGTCCAGAATAACCGTATGTCTTACTCCTCCGCTCCCAGCGACACGTGCTTCGGTCCGATTTCCGTCATTTGATATAATTTCCACTTTCTCTTCTTCCAATAGCTTCTCGGCAGCTATCATACGCGGATTGAGGCTCAGGATACGCTCTGTCTTAAAGGGCAGGCGACGATAAAAGAAACTATTATCATCCAGATCGAAGCCCAGTAACCCCATAGCTGCCAGTCGTGCAGACAGAGAATCCACCTTATCGAGATCAATGTGCTCCTCAATAGCGAAAAGAGTGGGGTTGAACTGCTGGTTGGCGTAACTGTATTTATCCATCGCTTCTATCCATTTCTCCGGAACGTCTTCAAGCAGGGCGTCCAATGCCGCACCTTCTCCGGAGAATCCGCGCCAGCATTCCCGCGACAGGGAAAGGCTGAAACGAACCGGACCGAAATAGAGTTGCCAGATGGTCGATTGCATCGTCGGATGAACAAAGACTCTCAGCTCGTCGGCAAACGGCAACAGGGGTTCGAGCAGGCGCAGACGATGTACCCCTCCGATACAAACGGCATTCAGACTTTTCACCGGTGAAAAGGCCGGTTTTTGTCCGCGCATCACCAAATAATAGTCACATTTCACGGTTCCTTTGGGGAGTGTCTGAAAGAGTTGCAAAGTCTGTATGCGATTGAACGAATACATCCGTTCGGCAACAGACTGGTAAATCTGTACCGTGGTCAGCCCCTTTATCCATTTTACGGGCAGCGGTACTTTGCGTTCTATTACTTTTTCACCTTTATTGTAAAGCCCTACCTCCTTAGGTCCGACTGACATCACTACTTTTTCTTGTTTGCTGATGCTTCCCAGTGCAGAAATCATACCGGCATTGAAGTCAACATTCGTTGTTCCGTTCTCCAGGAACTCTCCGTCGTGTCCGTCGGGCAGTACATCGACTCTGGCATATACGCCTGCACAATTCGAAAATCCTTCGAAGCGTAAACGTTCATTTCCTGCCGTCACAATCGGGTCTTTCAGCATGGAAAGCTGGGCAGGAGTCAGATTAAAACTAGATTGTACTACGTTGGATAACGCAATGAGGCAGCGTGCCGTCATATAAGGTTGTGTCAGCTTCCCCCAAAAGAAACAGGGAGCTTCTTTCTTTTCTATTTCACTGTATTTTGCCAGAAATAATTCGTCCTGATCAGACGAACGTTGTAAGACAGACGGAGCTGCGTATTGATATGAAATAGTATCGGTCATAGATAAATATATAAGTGCTTGTTGGACATTTCCCAAATATAGAAATTAAATCTCAGAATGGAAAGTTGTTGAGTAGTTTACTCTGTTTGTGATGCTGGGATTGTGATTTTATAAAGTGAAATATTTTAGGTTGTTTGCTTCGCTTTTGCGTTTTGAATGCGAAAGTCAGTGTTTGCTTTTATGGATTGTTTTTTGTTTCAGTATAAATGATTGTTTGCTGTATATTGCTGATAAATAAAGAATTATTCGATTATTAAAAATTATTCTTAATAGTTTTAGATAGATCTTTATATCTAAATAAATTATTTTTTATAACCCTAAAATCCGCAAGCAATCTCAATGGCAATCTCAATTGCAGTAAAGAGCTTGAA